>OKWD01000025.1_pt1 | contig 24392 bp, 25 predicted proteins | sample 1607011 | NCBI WGS metagenome assembly OKWD01 (sample SAMN04414077, study PRJEB24778) | human gut metagenome | material: faecal | host: Homo sapiens | reverse complement strand
CCGAATCTGCGGTTGGGAAACGTGCGAGATTATTTTCGTATTCTGTTGTTTCACCGGTTGTCTTATTCGGATATGAAGAAACTGACCTTCGATCATATTAAACCTCGTTCGACGGGGACAGCTGAATCATCAGCGCACCGTCAGAAAACCGGAACGCCGTTCCATATCAAACTGCTGCCCATCGCCCAAACAACTGATCGAAAACTACCGTCCCACATCGAAAAACAACCTCGTCTTTCCCGTGCCATCGGTCTGCGACAACATGAACCGCACGCTGCAACGTATCGCTCGGGATTGCGGGTTGAAAAAGCATATATGTCCGCAACTTGTTGACAGAAGTTACGTTCACTACTACGAATATCCCTGATACGTTGCAGCAACTCACGGAAGTAACGATTACCCCCTTCTTCAACCGCACATCATCCATAGCAAATCTCTTTTGGATATATTCATGAAGCCGTTGAGTCGCCCAACGGCGAAAACGGGTTGCAACCTGAGATTGCACACGATAGCCCAAGGCGATAACCATGTCAAGATTGTAATGGTCAATGTTACGTCTCACCTGACGATTGCCTTCCTGACGAACTAACAAGAATTTCTTGTTAGTTGCTTCTGTGAATAATTCTCCGTCTTTATAGATGTTATCTACATGTTGGCTGATATTCTGTTGTGTAGTACAATATATTTCCGCCAACTGATTCTGTGTCAGCCACAAATCTTCATCGGAAAAGCGAACAGACACACGTATTATCTCATTATCGTCTTGATAGAGTATTATTTTGTTATTCTCACTCATGATTAGCGATTGTCTTTTTTCTTGGAATTTGAACGATAAAGGCTATCAGTGATGAAACCTCTAAATATATCTTCATTAAGAAATTCTAAAGTACGATTTGGCTCAACAACATTATTGGTCGGTAACACTAACTCATTGTTCCCATTAATTTGTGCATTGATTCCATATTTCTTTAAAAGACTTGTTTTCGTTCGAAACGTCTTTCGCATAAAAGTAGCAATGTTGTTTGTGCTAGATAATAATTTTATGAGTCGACGAGTTTTTATGTTTGCGATATGTTTTATATTCTCTGCATTTACATCTATACCTTTTATTTCGCCAAATGATTCAATTTCTGTATTTGTGGCTTCTGTAACAAAATCTATTAGCGAAAATATTTGATTTGCAATTGTATAACTTTGAAAGTACAATTTCCCATTTTCATATATTGCATGAATTTTATCTTCTACGATAAAGGCAGAAGTATTCATTTTAGCAAAAATGTTTCCATGCTCATCTTGCAGTTGGCTTCTTGCCATGTCTGTAAGGCTGATATAGTCTTCTTCATTGTATTTGACAACGCTAATATCTGTATTTTGAACGGTAATTTTTGCCATTGTAATTGATGCATTGAGTTTCAATCACAAAGATAGCTATAATTTGTGAGGTTGCATTCTTTTTATATGGACTATCTACAAAGATAGGATGCAGTTTTTTTGATAGTAGGCATTATTCCCCGAATAATTTTATTAACTTTATAAATGCAAAGAGTTGTTTGACAGCATAGCACCGCAAATCGCTGATATTCGCACGGTTACTAAATCGTTACCTCTGTTTCTCAAATACTACGCTAAAAGTTTATTCTTCAATCGGTTGTATCAAACTGATGAAAATCTAAAATAAAAATGCAAACTGCTTCTTTGGCATGACACATTATGTCGTTGCAGATGCCCGGCTCTCAAAAAGTTTGTCTGCCGGGCATATCCATCTTTGTCGTTAAGTTATAATCTGATAAAACTTTACGTACTGTTATTTTTATTTCCGCACTGCAATGTTTTTGTTCCGCCACCGCATTATACTGATATACAACGATATGCAGTGACAGAATTTTCTGTATCCCCACAAAGTGTTTTTTTCGTTTTTCCTTGCGGAAGCCAGCTCGTCAGATGCCGGTTGTCATATTGGATACGTAATCTTGGTATATTTACGGCAGTATCCGTGCAAGAAGAGTGCACCATCTGTACCATCACCCAGATGAACAGGCCCTATCATTCGGGTGAAGAGCCGTTGTCACCTGTGTGAAACTGCCGCTTCACACAGGTGAAGCAATAAAGCCATAAGGCTGTTTTCATGGTAACATACTGCCGGCAAGGTACATCTGTTGGAGTTTGCCGCTATGGGTATGGTGGGCGCAATGTGGTACATTGACCGGCGATTACCAACCGTTTCGGGGCCTTTACAGATATTTTCACACCGGAACATACTGATAATGAAGACGATGAGATGACGGGGGAATTTTATATTTCACGTTAAATTAGGCCGTGTTTTCTTTTATAGTCTTTAAGATCTTTGATATTGATGGGGGTGGTTGTACTATGCGTCTTTCTTTATAACGCTATATTGACAAGGCATTGTAACATATAAATAGTGTATGATATTAATGCCTGTTCGATATACATATTAAATTTACTTGTCTAAAAAATAAGAGCATAACAATAAATCTAAAACAGGAACGGCAATAATATGGGAACAGAATAAATCCCTTCTCCTCTTTTATTTTCATAAAACTCAAGGCTATAAGCAAAATAATAACTATTTTGCACATTCAATTGAATAAAATATATAACTCATGAGCAATCAACGATACATGCAGCGCGGTGTGTCAGCATCCAAGGAAGATGTGCACAACGCCATTAAGAACATTGACAAAGGTATTTTTCCGCAAGCTTTTTGTAAAATCATCCCCGATATTCTAGGCGGAGATCCTGAATATTGCAACATTATGCACGCTGACGGTGCAGGTACCAAATCATCACTGGCTTATTTGTATTGGAAAGAAACCGGCGATTTAAGCGTATGGAAAGGCATTGCACAAGATGCACTGATTATGAACATCGATGACTTGTTGTGTGTAGGTGCAGTAGATAATATTCTGGTTTCATCAACTATCGGCCGTAATAAGCTACTCGTTCCGGGTGAAGTCATTTCCGCTATCATCAACGGAACGGATGAACTGTTGGCCGAACTTCGCGAAATGGGTGTAGGCGTATACGCTACTGGAGGCGAGACTGCTGATGTAGGTGACTTGGTTCGTACCATCATCGTAGATTCTACCGTAACATGCCGCATGAAACGTACCGATGTCATTAACAATGCCAATATTCGCCCGGGTGACGTCATCATAGGCTGGCATCTTACGGACAGGCTACCTATGAAAAAGAATACAACGGAGGCATGGGCAGCAACGGACTCACCAGCGCCCGCCACGACGTGTTCGCAAAATACCTGGCCGAGAAGTATCCCGAAAGCTATGACAAGGCAGTACCCGAAGAACTAGTGTACAGTGGCAATTTGAAGCTGACCGATGCTGTGGAAGGAAGTCCGCTGGATGCAGGAAAGCTGGTACTCTCACCTACCCGTACCTATGCTCCGGTAGTGAAGAAATTACTGGATGCGCTCCGACCTGAAATTCACGGAATGGTTCACTGCTCAGGCGGTGCTCAAACCAAAGTCCTGCACTTTGTAGGAAACAATTGCCGTGTAGTAAAGGACAACCTGTTCCCCGTTCCCCCTCTGTTCAAAACCATCAAGGAACAAAGCGGCACCGATTGGGAAGAAATGTACAAAGTATTTAATATGGGCCACCGCCTGGAAGTTTACCTCTCACCCGAACATGCCGAAGAGGTGATCGCCATCAGCAAGTCATTCAATATTGACGCGAAGATCGTGGGACGTATAGAAGAAAGTGACAAGAAGGAGCTAATTATCAAAAGTGAGTTTGGAGAATTCAAATACTGACAAGCAATATTATAATAACACTTCCAAGCCTGCTACATTGAAAAAAAGATTTTTTTATGGCATAGGAGCAATAATATGCTCATTAGTTACGATTGATACAATACGCGAGTTGTATTTCATCTCTACCGCATGGGGTCATGAAACAACTTGGCATGACATACTATATACAGTAAGAAAAGTACTTGCCATACTTGGGTGGATATTACTCACTTGGTATGTCGCAAATAAATGTTTAGAAAAGAATGGCAGAAAACAATAATACATTACTTGAGAAATTAGACGGGTTAGTGGCTCGCTTTGAGGAAGTTTCCACCCTCATTACAGACCCTAATGTCATAGCTGACCAAAAAACGTTATGTCAAGCTCACCAAGGAATACAAGGACTTGAATGACATCATGAAAGCCCGTAGAGAATATATACAATGCCTGAATGGACTGGAAGAGGCCAAACAAATCATGACTAACGAATCCGACCCGGAGATGAAAGAAATGGCACGCGAAGAGGCAAATCTCTGCGAAGTCCGCATCCCAGAACTGGAAGAGGAAATCAAACTGTTACTCGTTCCTGCGGATCCGCAAGATGACCGAAATGCCATTCTGGAGATACGCGGTGGTACGGGAGGTGATGAAGCCGCCATTTTTGCAGGCGACTTGTTCCGTATGTACTCCAAATACTGCGAGACAAAAGGTTGGAAACTGGAAGTATCCAGCGCCAATGAAGGAGCAGCAGGAGGTTTTAAGGAAATTATCTGCTCCGTAACCGGAGATAAAGTATATGGCACTCTGAAATATGAATCGGGCGTACATCGTGTGCAACGTGTACCAGCCACCGAAACCCAAGGACGTGTACATACTTCAGCCGCATCAGTCGCCGTTTTACCCGAAGCCGAGCCTTTTGATGTGGAAATTAACGAAGGGGAAATCAAATGGGACACTTTCCGAAGCGGTGGTGCCGGCGGACAGAACGTAAATAAGGTGGAATCCGGAGTACGCCTGCGCTACAACTGGAAGAATCCCAACACCGGAATAGTAGAGGAAATCCTGATAGAATGTACCGAAACCCGTGACCAGCCGAAGAATAAAGAACGAGCCCTTTCTCGCCTGCGTACCTTTATATATGATAAAGAACACCAAAAGTACATTGACGACATTGCCAGCAAACGCAAAACGATGGTATCTACCGGAGACAGATCGGCAAAAATACGTACCTACAATTATCCGCAAGGACGTATCACCGACCACCGCATCAACTATACCATTTACAATTTGGCCGCCTTTATGGATGGGGACATTCAAGACTGCATTGACCATTTGACTGTAGCCGAGAATGCCGAACGTTTGAAAGAGAGCGAATTATAATTTAAATATCGTAAACCATAAACTGTAAACATAGCAATGAACAAGCAACAATTATTTGAAAATATCCAAAAGAAAAAATCATTCCTCTGTGTAGGACTGGACACCGACATAAAGAAGATCCCCGAACATCTGTTAAAAGAAGAAGATCCTATCTTCGCTTTCAACAAAGCCATCATTGACGCTACCGCCCCTTATTGCATCGCCTATAAACCCAATCTGGCCTTTTATGAAAGCATGGGCGTAAAAGGATGGATCGCTTTCGAAAAGACTGTATCCTACATCAAGGAAAACTATCCCGACCAATTCATCATTGCCGATGCAAAACGTGGCGATATCGGAAACACTTCGGCCATGTATGCCCGCACATTCTTTGAAGAGCTGGACATTGACTCAGTCACCGTAGCTCCTTACATGGGTGAAGACAGCGTGACTCCCTTCCTGAGTTACGAAGGCAAATGGGTAATCCTGCTAGCGCTTACCAGCAACAAGGGTTCCCACGACTTCCAGCTGACCGAGGACACCAACGGCGAACGCCTTTTCGAAAAAGTATTGCGCAAATCACAAGAATGGGCCAACGATGAAAACATGATGTACGTAGTAGGCGCCACACAAGGACGCGCTTTCGAAGACATCCGTAAAATTGTTCCCAACCACTTCCTGCTTGTACCTGGAATCGGCGCACAAGGAGGTTCTCTAGAGGAAGTCTGCAAATATGGCATGAATAGTACCTGTGGACTTATTGTTAATTCAAGCCGTGCCATTATCTATGCGGATAAAACTGAGAATTTTGCGACTGTAGCAGGACAAGAAGCTCAGAAAGTCCAGGCACAGATGGAGAAAATAATGTGCCAATAAAACAATGTGCTAATATACAAAGTATCAGGTAGATACATAGCGTAATACATTGGTTTAAGCATATCAGCACACTGAATAATTATTCCCCATGAGTGACCGAAAAATTATAAATGACCCCGTCTTCGGGTTTATCAACATCCCGAAGGGGTTACTATATGACATTGTATGTCACCCATTGCTGCAACGTCTTACCCGCATCAAGCAACTGGGCCTGTCCTCTGCCGTATATCCGGGAGCACAACATACCCGTTTCCAACACTCATTAGGCGCTTTCCACTTAATGAGCGAAACGATCAAGCACCTTACCGCCAAAGGTAACTTCATCTTTGACAGCGAAGCGGAAGCCGTACAAGCTGCCATCCTGTTACACGACATCGGACACGGTCCCTTCTCCCATGTGCTGGAAAACACATTGGCAGGAGGCGTTTCACATGAAGAAATCTCCTTGATGCTGATGGAACGAATGAACAAGGACATGAAAGGTCAACTCAATCTTGCCATACAGATATTCAAAGATGAATATCCCAAGAAATTCCTGCACCAACTGGTCAGCGGTCAATTGGATATGGATCGTTTGGACTATCTGCGGCGTGACAGTTTCTATACCGGTGTATCCGAAGGCAATATCGGATCCGCCCGCATCATCAAAATGCTTGATGTAAAAGACGATCACCTGGTAGTAGAATCCAAAGGCATTTACTCCATCGAAAACTTCCTGATGTCCCGCCGCCTGATGTACTGGCAGGTATATCTGCACAAGACCTCCGTTGCCAGTGAAAAAATGCTGGTCAACACTCTGACACGAGCAAAGGAATTAGCCTTACGTGGCGTAGAGCTGTTCGCCTCACCCGCTTTAAGATTCTTTTTATACCATCCTATTGATAAAAAAGAATTTTATAACAGCCCGGATTGTATTGAAAATTTTATTCAATTAGATGATAATGACATATGGACTGCACTGAAAGTTTGGAGCAATCACAGCGATGTGGTATTGTCCACTCTGAGTCGTGGAATGATTAACAGGAAACTATTCAAAGTAGAGGTAACCTCCTCTTCCATCACAAAAGCACGAAAAGAAGAAATTCTTTCAAGAATAAGTAAGAAACTGAATATCAACAGGAAAGAAGCAAAATACTTCCTATCCATATCCAGTATAGAAAACAATATGTATAAAAAGGAGGATGACAGTATTGAAATCATCTATAAAGATGGAAGCACCCGCGATATAGCCAAGGCTTCGGATATGCTCAACATCTCTCTTCTCTCCCGAAAAGTCAAAAAATATTATATATGTTACCTGCGTTCCGAAAACGACGGACATTAAATAATTAACGATTGTACGGATATATAAAAAAAAAAATGCGTAATTTGCATAATTAATGATGTGTTTACACTAACATGTAACACGCAAGTAACAAAACTGAAACATTTAGAACATAAAGAATTAGACAGTATTATGGAGTTCTCAGCTAAACAAATTGCGGAATACATCCAGGGAATTATTGTTGGCGATGAAAACGCAACTGTGCATACTTTTGCTAAAATAGAGGAAGGCGTGCCGGGAGCGATTTCTTTTCTTTCAAATCCTAAGTATACTCATTACATTTACGATACTCAGTCTACCATTGTGTTGGTAAACAAAGATTTCGTTCCCGAGCAAGAAGTAAAAGCTACCTTAATCAAGGTAGACAACGCCTACGAAAGTCTGGCTAAACTACTGACCCTCTATGAAATGAGCAAACCTAAAAAGACTGGTATAGATCCGCTGGCATACGTTGCCCCCACTGCGAAGTTGGGGAAGGATGTATATATCGCTCCGTTTGCCTGCGTAGGCGATGGTGCTGAGATTGGTGACAACACTTCCCTCCACCCGCACGCTACTGTAGGAAGCCATGCCAAAGTAGGTAATAATTGTACACTTTATCCACATGCCACCATCTATCACGACTGCTTGGTAGGAAACCACTGTACCCTGCATGCAGGCTGCGTAATCGGTGCTGATGGATTCGGATTCGCACCTTCTCCCGAAGGGTACGAAAAAATTCCACAAATAGGTATTGCCATCATAGAAGATAATGTGGAGATTGGTGCTAATACCTGCGTAGATCGTGCCACCATGGGCGCCACCATTGTACATAAAGGAGTGAAACTGGATAACCTGATCCAGATAGCACACAATGTGGAAGTAGGAAGCCACACTGTCATGGCATCACAGGTGGGTATTGCCGGTTCCACCAAAGTAGGCGAATGGTGCATGTTTGGCGGACAGGTAGGACTAGCCGGACATATTAAGATAGGTGACAAGGTAGGTATCGGCGCACAAGCAGGCGTTCCCGGTAACGTGAAATCCAACGAGCAAATTCTAGGCACTCCGGCCATCGATGCCAAGAATTTCATGAAATCATCGGCCGTATACAAAAAACTGCCCGAAATTTACACCACACTGAACGCCATGCAGAAAGAAATAGAAGAATTAAAAAAACAACTAAATAAATAAACCCCATGTTGAAACAGAAGACATTAAAAGGCAGTTTTTCTTTAAATGGAAAAGGCCTTCACACCGGAGTAAACTTGACGGTGACATTCAATCCTGCACCGGACAACCACGGGTATAAAATCCAACGAATTGATCTTGAAGGACAACCAATAATTGATGCCGTAGCAGAAAACGTAGGTGATACTACCCGCGGCACTGTGCTGATGAAAAACGGAATAAAAGTAAGTACAGTAGAACATGCTTTGGCAGCTCTTTATGCAGCTGGTATAGACAACTGCCTGATTCAGGTAAGCGGTCCCGAATTCCCTATTCTGGACGGCAGTGCCAAAGCGTATGTAGAAAATATACAGCGTGTAGGAATCGAAGAACAGAATGCTGTCAAGGATTACTATATCATAAAATCAAAAATCGAATTCAGGGACGAGGAAACCGGATCTTCCATCATTGTTCTTCCGGATCGAAAAATTTCAGTGTGAATGCACTGATCTTCTTATCAGTACTAAAATACTGTCCAATCAGTTCGCCACACTGGAAGACATGGCTAAATTCCCCACCGAGGTAGCTTCCGCGCGTACCTTTGTATTCGTCCGCGAAATAGAACCATTGCTGGGTGCCGGACTGATTAAGGGAGGCGATCTGGACAACGCCATCGTAATCTACGAAAAAGAGATGAGCCAGGAAAACTACGACAAGCTGGCAGACGTCATGGGGGTTCCCCACATGGACGCCACCAAACTGGGCTACATCAACCATGTTCCCTTGGTATGGGACAACGAACCGGCCCGCCACAAACTGCTGGATATCATCGGCGACCTGGCACTGATAGGCAAACCCATCAAGGGACGCATCATCGCCACCCGTCCGGGGCACACCATCAACAACAAGTTTGCCCGCCAGATACGCAAAGAAATCAAACTTCACGAAATACAGGCTCCGTCCTATAACTGCAACGAAGCTCCCATCATGGATGTCAACCGCATCCGCGAACTGCTTCCGCACCGTTATCCTTTCCAGCTAGTGGACAAAGTCGTTGCCATTGGCGCCAACCACATTGTCGGTGTGAAAAACGTAACCGCCAACGAACCCTTCTTCCAGGGACACTTTCCACAGGAACCTGTCATGCCGGGTGTGCTTCAAGTAGAAGCCATGGCACAATGCGGTGGTCTGCTTGTTCTTAATTCAGTGGACGAACCCGAAAGATACTCCACCTACTTCATGAAAATAGACGGTGTGAAATTCCGCCAGAAAGTAGTGCCGGGAGACACTTTATTGTTCCGTGTTGAATTGTTGGCTCCTATCCGCCGGGGCATCTCCACAATGAAAGGATATGTGTTTGTAGGCGAGAAAGTAGTCTGCGAAGCCGAGTTTATGGCACAAATAGTAAAAAATAAATAACCACTAAAAAAACAACATGATTAGTCCATTAGCATATATACATCCCGAAGCAAAAATTGGTGAGAATGTAGAAATCGGTCCTTTTGTGTTTATCGACAAGAATGTAGTTATCGGTGATAACAACACAATCATGCCTAACGCCAATATACTGTATGGCTCACGCATAGGGAACGGCAACACCATTTTTCCGGGAGCTGTTATAGGCGCTATTCCCCAGGATTTGAAATTCCGCGGTGAAGAAACGACTGCCGAAATAGGTGATAACAACACCATTCGCGAGAATGTAACCATCAATCGTGGTACAGCGGCTAAAGGCAAAACCATAGTGGGCAGTAACAACCTGTTGATGGAAGGGGTACACGTAGCACATGATGCCATCATAGGCAGCGGTTGCATCATAGGCAATGCCACCAAGATGGCAGGTGAAATTATCATTGATGATAACGCCATTATCAGCGGCGCCGTATTGATGCACCAATCTGCCGGGTAGGCGGTTATGTAATGGTACAGGGCGGTTCACGTTTCAGCAAGGACATTCCTCCTTATATTATAGCAGGGCGCGAACCCATTGCCTACGCAGGAATCAATATCGTAGGACTCCGCCGCCGCGGATTCTCTAATGAACTAATAGAGAATATACACAACACCTATCGCATTATTTATCAAAATGGCATGAACGTTACCGATGCCTTGGAACAAGTACGCAAAGAAATACCTATGAGCAAAGAAATAGAATATATTATTTCTTTCATAGAAAATTCTCAAAGAGGTATCATCAGATAACAAAGTTTTTTATAACTTTACTGCACGAAAAAAAAAAGTTATATAGTATATACAGTATAAATATATGATTTACAGATTTACACTAATCTCTGATGAAGTCGATGATTTTATAAGAGAAATAAAGATAGACTCGGAAGCAACTTTCTTTGATTTGCACGAAGCAATATTGAAAGCGGCAGGATATAAAGATGACCAGATGACCTCTTTCTTCATTTGTGATGACGACTGGGAGAAAGACCAGGAAATCACACTGGAAGATATGGGAAGCAGTTCGGAAGAAGACAGCTACATCATGAGAGAAACCCGCTTGAGTGATTTGGTGGAAGACGAAAAGCAAAAATTGCTGTATGTATTCGACCCGTTGGCAGAACGAGTGTTTTTCATTGAACTGTCGGAAATCATCACCGGCAAAGACCTTGACAAAGCAGTGTGTTCGCGCAAAGCCGGAGAAGCCCCGAAACAAACCGTCGACTTTGACGAAATGATGGCAAAAAGCAATAGCGGAAATCTGGATATAGACGAGAATTTCTACGGCGACCAGGACTTCGATATGGAAGACTTTGATCCCGAAGGATTTGATATGGGCGGTGCCTCCTCACCGGACCCTTATGAGCAAGAAAACTATTAATCTTAACGGGGGCGGACGTTACACGTCCGCCCCTCTCTTTTTTTATAAACACCATGCCTGACACCCTTATCGTCCTTATCGGCCCTACCGGTGTAGGAAAGACCGAACTAAGCCTTTCCATTTGCCGAACACTTCCGGACTTCCATTGTTTCGGCAGACTCACGCCAATTGTATGCAGACCTGAAGATAGGAACTGCCGCCCCTACCCCCGAGCAATTGGCGCGTGTTCCTCATTATTTTGTCGGAACATTACAGCTAACAGATTATTACAGCGCCGCACAATACGAAGCAGACGTACTGGCACAACTGGAAATCCTATACCAAACCATGACACTGTAATACTGACCGGAGGTCCATGATGTATATAGATGCCATTTGCAAAGGCATAGATGATATCCCCACTGTAGACAATGAAACACGCCAGCTGATGCTACGACGTTACGAACAGGAAGGGCTGGACACTCTGTGCGCCGAACTAAGGCTGCTGGACCCCGAGTATTACAAAATAGTGGATTTGAAAAATCCCAAACGAGTAATACATGCATTGGAAATATGCTACATGACCGGAAAAACTTATACTTCTTTCCGTACCCGTACTCACAAGGAACGCCCTTTCCGCATCATCAAGATAGGACTAACTCGCGACCGCGAAGAATTGTATGACCGCATCAACCGCCGCGTGGACATCATGATGCAGGACGGCTTGCTGGAAGAAGCCCGGCAGGTATATCCTTTCCGGCATCTGAACTCGCTCAATACCGTAGGATACAAAGAAATGTTCAAGTATCTGGACGGAGAATGGACATTGGAATTCGCTATCGGGAAAATCAAGCAAAAATTCCCGCATTTACTCTCGTAAACAGATGACCTGGTTCAAACGGGACAAAGACATCGTGTGGTTCCATCCCGACCAACAAACAGAAATTATGCAATATATTCATTCAGTTAACCACTAATTACAATCATGAAAAAATTACTAACCTTCATCATGGCTTGTGTCATAAGCCTGGGTGCAACAGCCCAAATCTCGGAAAAAGCATTTGAGAAATGGCATCAGAACAAGTATTCCATGTTCATCCACTTCGGTCTTTATTCCGAACTGGGAGGCGTATGGGAAGGCAACCCCGTCACCCGAGGATACAGTGAACAAATCCAATCGTTTGCGGGAATCTTCAGTGACTGGTATGGAGATACCGCCCTGCGTTTCAATCCCACCCTGTTTGATGCAGACGCTATCGTGTCACTGGCCAAAGAAGCCGGTATGCGCTCCATCATCATTACCACCAAGCATCACGACGGTTTCTGTATGTTCCGTACAGCCACCACCGACTATAATTCATACGATGCCACCCCCGGCAAGCGCGACTTCATAAAAGAGATGGCGGAAGCTTGCAAACGTGGCGGAATCAACTTCGGCATCTATTTCTCACTGATAGACTGGCATTTTCCACAAGCCTATCCTATCTCCAGCCATAACTGTGATTTCATCACCCCACAGCATCATGAATTCACCAAAGCCCAAGTTACCGAACTGTTGACCAACTACGGTCCCATCTCCGAACTATGGTTGACATGGGTTCCAACACTCCTGAACAAAGCAAGGAACTGTATCAACTGGTGCACAGATTGCAACCAGACTGTATGGTAAGCGGCCGGTTGGGCAACGATCAGTATGACTTCAGTGTCATGGCAGACAACACATACCCCGAAGGCTCCTTGCAGACCGCATGGCAAACAGCAGCTTCCATGTTCGATGAAACCTGGAGCTACCGTTCCTGGCAGAAAAGGGGGGACGTTCACACCAAAGCGATGGAAAAACTACGCAGCCTGATCAATGTAGTTTCCCATGGCGGAAACTTCCTGCTGAACATCGGTCCCAAAGGTGACGGTTCCGTAGTACCCTTTGAAAGAGAGGTGCTGAAAGAAATCGGTATCTGGTTGAAGAAAAACGGTGAAGCCATTTATGGCACAGAAGCCTCTCCTTTCCGTGAGCAATTCGAATGGGGAACCATTACCCGCAAAGGCAATAACCTCTACCTCATCTTATCAGGCAACCGCCCTGCCGATGGTAAAATCACTTTGAACGTGCCGGGATGCAAACTGCAAAAAGCAGACATTAAAGCTAATTCAGAAAGGACAGGAGAATGATCTTCACACTGCCCGCCGACGCATACGGAAAAGACATCCAAGTGATTTGCGCCACGTTCGACCAACCGGTGAAACCGCAACCTATGGCTGCACAGCGCACTCCCAATTATAGTTATTCCTGTTTCGATTATTACAGCAACTACCGCAGTACGGTGAGCTATCAATGGAGCATCAACAAATCCAACCTCAACGCATTGGAATTTACCTATACTCCGCAGGAGAACGGTAAGGAATTACTGGTTGAAGTAGATGGAACACCTTACACAGTAACCCTTGACGCAGGCAAGGCACAGGCATTAAACCTGCCTTCCAAGACCGTATGGGGTCAGCGTTACTTCTGCGGACCGGGCAGCGGATTGTTCGATGCTCCTGCCACCATCCATACTGATCCCGACAAAGCACCGGTAAGAAAAGGACAATGGAAAGAAGTGAATGAGGAAAAAGCCATGTTCCCCAGCAATATTCTGGAAAGTTACTTCCTGATGCAGCAGGTAGAATCGCCCAAAGCACAAGATATTCTAGTAGATGTAGGTGCCGGAAACGGTATCGAAATCTATCTGAACGGCAAGTCGGTAATGAAACACCTCAACCCTTACCGCTGCAAGTTCCGCGAGGAAAAGGTGCTGCTACCGCTTCAAAAAGGCAGTAACCAAATTGTGGTAAGAATATACAACCGCTTTGAAAAAGAAACAGGCTATCTGCTGCGCCCCATCAGCGGAACAAGGTTATCTACAAGCAGAAATTCACATTTGCCGCAAGTGGCAAAAGGAAAAGTTCATACTGTTGTTGTAAAACAAAATAATCTGCCATCCATCCATAAGGACACAGAATTATCCAATCTGAAGGTAGAGGCAAAATAAAACTTTTCAATAAATAAAAATGAAATACCTCTCCCCGGATGTTTCTGCCATGAAATGTCCGGGGAAAGTTTTATATAAAGAAAACATCATTCTAGAATTTACCAATAGTACTGACAGGCCTCATGCATGAAGATCATAATATTCATAAAGTACCCTTCATACAGTCTGTTCCGATATTATGCTTTCCTCCTGTCTGCCTGATAATTCAGAATTACCCCCAGTACTATCAGTACAGAAAGTACAATCCATGCAACATTCAAAAAGATTCCTTTCCATTCCTGCCGGGTAATGAACTGTGAATACAAAGGTCGTATAATCGGAGCTTGAGGATGGTGGAGTTTACAGCGGGACCGATCAATGGCTTTCTGATAATCATCTAAATCAAAAATACAACGCTCATAAACATACAACGGCTTGTCCTTTCTCATGCCTCACCGGAATAACCCATGCCTTAACTTCCCGCTCCTCATACTTATGATGGGGCAATGAATCGGTAAATGCAGGAGCTACAGAGAAATGATATTGCTTCTGTTCCTTACGATAGCGGTGTCTGCCCATACTTCGTGTCACCTCACGAGTGACAGTCACACTGCTCCTTCGGGCATAATCCACCTCCAGAGTATCGAAAGTAAAATACAGAGCATTATTCTCCAAATTATATAAATCGGTAACAGCATGATAACGCACCACTCATCTGCCGAATGAAAAAAGCCAGTTCTGTAAAGGAATATTAAAGGCCATACTTGCAGCTGCCATCAATATAAGAAAAGGAATTTTCCATCTTGAAGCAACGATAAAAGCCCCTCCGGCGAGAGTGAGTAACGGAGGTAAAGCATACGTCGTAATTTGTAACCAACCACCCGGATTAAAACCCAGGATAACGGTGAACAAAATTCCCACAAAAGAAGGAATGAAAAGTAACAGTAACAGCTTTACAACCCAATTTTTCATATTCAATATTAGTTTTATCCTGCCAAAGATAGCAATATAATTCTTGTTGTCTAAATCAAATTAGTAAATATTTTATCTATACAACAAGGCTAGGATTCATGAAACTGACAGGGAAAAAACAATAAGATAAGACCGATAAAAAAATCAGCTGTAAAGGAGGAAATTTCCACCCTTACAGCTGATAACTTTATCTAATCTTACAATTCAGACTTTCTTCCGCCTGTAACTACATCTCTGCAAACAAGGGGAAAATATTTATTCGGCAATCGTCACATTCGTCACCCTTTCCAGCCAGAAGCGGTTCCGGTTAGGATGGAACGGTTTGTATTCCGTATTCAACTTAATGGTGTTATTGCGGAAGACCAACCCATCGACAGACTTGGCATAAAGAATAGGAGCGTCGAAGGTTTCAAACTCATTGTCTTCAATCACAATGCCACCCTCGGGTCCGCCGTGGAAATATTGCTGCTGTCCCTTCAGGTCGGGAATCTCCGGATAGATGGAGATAACCGCATTGGTAAACTGGAACAGATTAGTCAGCGCGTTTACAAAACGGTTCTTACGGATAATGACATGACGGCAGGCACCGGTCTCAAACCAACCGTTGCAATCGCCGCAAAGCAGAATAGCAGCCCCCGAAGTATGGTCAAACAAGTTATTCTCGACGATAGTCTTGCGCGGGGTACTGAACAAAGAACCGCGTGCACGGTTATTACGGATCACATTGCCGGAAAACAAAACTTCAGGAGTCCATGTGAGGTTCTCTATTCCGAAACCACTTTGTTCATTAATTACCTGGTCTACCGGTTCCTGAAACGTAATCAGGAACTCTCGCGCGCCTCGGTCTGTTCTTTGTCATAAGGACGGATAGAAATGATCTTATTCTGTTTTCCGACCAGTTCCATCGTATTCGAACGGATAAACTGCACCTCATCACCCGGGCATCCCACTCGAATCCCCACGACTGACCATGCATATAGCGGCCCACCAAGGTACGGTCGTCCACCCGTTTCACCACTTTCAAATAAGTGCCATGTACATTGATGGCATCATCCATCATCCCCTCATACAACCCGTTGCAAGACACAATCTTACCCTTACAACCGGAAAAATGGGTCGCATCTGCCTGCGTGGTAAAATAACGCGGATCGGCATCCCCTTTCAAACATACGCCAAATTTCTCAAGTGTAATATTTTCACAAAGCTGTGCCAACAATCCCATGCCTTCCGCATAATGTACCTTCACATTCTCAATCGTTGTATTGACATCATGGGAAAGGAATATACCGGGTGTAGGACGTCCCCAGCCACGCATGGCCACCACTGTCCCCGGCACCAGGCGGGCATCTTTCCACCCCGGAGCATGGATACGGCGCGGAGCCACCTCACTGGCTCCTTTCGTCGGACAACCTATGTCACTGGTATTGTAAACCAGATGTTTGGTATCCCCGTCAAAAGCAATTCCCCACGAGTGTCTCATGGTCCATCCTTCACCATAAGCCTCGAATATGGAATCTTTAGCAATGCGATAATCGACCCACGGAGCCGGTTCAAAAACAATTCCATCCTGCGGATCGTTTTCTACGATCTTCACCTGGGCAATATGGGGGTTCTCGAAATCGATGCTGAAGTTCTTTAACAGACAGTTTTCGGAACGCAACAAGGAAACAGGCAACATCCTGCCGTGAAATACAAATTCGGAACCTTGCCCGTCTAATGTCAGATTCTTCATGTCCTCTAATGCGATACCTACTTTCTTGGGATTCGTTTGGTCGTGATTGGAAATATAATACTCGCGCACAGCGGCTCCTTTTTCATGAAATTCATAACGCCCTTCGGGAAAACGGAGGATTACCTTCTCACCTTCCTTATATTCCGCCTTTATCTTGGCAAGCGCTTTTTGAAGAACCGGAGAGGCATTTTTACTGCTATTGGCTTTCAGACCGAAAGCAGAGATTTCATAGACTTTCTGAGCAGAAAGAGTGGTGCACGATAACACCAGACTCAATGATAAAACAGATAATAATTTCATTTTCAGTTAGAATTAAGAATTAATCGTATTGAAGTTTAAAGATACAGTGAAAGGAAATAGCCCAATCTATTAATCAGATTTGTTTAAATTATTTTAACATAGAACTTAAAACAAAACACAAGCATGAAAAAGGCTTGAAAGCAACGTCTTTCTAATAATAGCAAAGAGGAAATGCAGCCCCAGCTGCACTCCCCCTTTCCTTATCCTTGTTACTATTTTTAAATAGAATGTTATAAAATTATTTTAGAAAGTGTCATGATATCCTTTCACCTTGTTCCAAGCATCCACACCACCCGTCCTCCAGTCTGGAGCAGATGCTTAAGAACAACATAAACTCGATACACTTCACTTAAATGCTACATTATTTGTCAGCTTCCGTCGCCCACTCTTTGGCTCCCCGTTCTTTCAGTTTAGCGGTGAATGCTTTGGCTTTTTCCATACTTGCCTGCTCTTCTTCCGGGCTTGCATAAGCGTGCTTGTAGCCTTTCACCACGTTCCATTCTCCACGAGTGAAGTCGGGGAACTCTACGGCAGCGCAGTTATTGTCCATAGATATCTCACCCAGTTCGGCCAGTGCGCACCACTCGGCAAGGTCATACACATCCATATCCAGAGGCAGACCATTCTGCAAACAATATACCAGACGGCTGTCCATGATAAAGTCCATACCCCCGTGTCCGCCTACCTCTTTGGCTATTTCACCATACTTCTTCAGAATAGGGTGCTGGTATTTCTCAACCAAAGCATCCATTTCAGCTTGTGGCAGGAATCCGTGTGAGCTGAGATTGTCCACCTTGGGTTGTACTCCTGAAGCACTCAGCTGATCAGCTCCCAATGCGTAGCCTTCTGTAGGATATTTGTTGGCGAACCCTTTCACACCTGTCAATTGATACAAACGGTTATAGGGTTGCGGAGTCATTACATTGTGTTGTATTTCGATCACTTTACCGTTTTCGGTACGAATCATAGTCGTAGTGTGATCTCCATTACGGAAATTAGTGCATTCTGAACCTGTTTTGGCTTCTACCAATCCTTTTCCTACTACTGATTTGGTATCCATGGCAGTCAGTGTCTTCATACGGTCGCCACGGTGAATATCCAAAACTTGTGCCACAGGGCCAAGGCCGTGTGTAGCATACACATCACCACGATGACGCATATTGAATTCCAGACGCCAGCCCAGTTTATCGTTTTCACCGTTTTTCCAGTAATAATCCCAGAAATCGCTGAGGTTGTGGATGTAAGCTCCTTGTGCGCGGATTACCTCACCGAACACACCGTTCTGCGCCATGTTCAGCGTATTCATCTCAAACCAGTCATAGCAGCAGTTTTCCAGAATGAAGCAGTGCTTGCGTGTTGTCTCGCTCAAGTTGACAAGATCCCAGCATTCCTGCAGGTTCATGGCAGAAGGTACCTCGATGGCTACGTGCTTGCCGTTCTCCAATGCACATTTGGCAATGGGGAAGTGGTGCAACCAGTCTGCGGCGATATATACCAAATCAATATCATCACGTTTACAAAGTTCCTCGTAACCTGTCTCACCCGAGTAGATTGCCGCTTTCGGCATAGAAGCTTTCTTTAAAATGTTCTGGCATGCTTCCGCACGTTTAGGGTCATAATCACAAAGCGCCACGATTTGGGTGCCGGGAATATGGGTGAAACGCGATACAGCTCCGGGACCACGCATTCCCAAGCCAACAAAGCCTACACGCACCACCTCCATTTTAGGAGCAGTAAGTCCGATCACGCTTTTTTGTCCGGCAGGCGTTCGGGGCTTTTTACAACAATAGTTCCCTCGTTCCACTCCCATTGCGTACCTTTATCGGTCGTATGAACAGTAGGAGCCTGAGGTGAACATGCACTCAGCACAACACATGCGCCGGCTACGAGTAATAGTTTGATTTTTTCATGATAATTGTTTTATAAATAAATAATAAATGAATCGGTTTATGCACGAACACATAATAAATACGCCTATAAAGGACCTTCCCCCCCTAGTGGAAGTGATTTTTTTAGAATCCATGTATTTCCATTCATTGTCATTCAGAAGGATAAACAAAGGCTTGCTGTCCATTGGACATGGAAAAACAAGCCTTTTTCATTGTTTATTCAAAAAAGTTGAAGAAAACAGAAAACATTAGTATCCAGGGTTTTGGTCATCTTTCAACAGCGGATTCACGTCCATGGCAGAAGTCGGAATAGGCATCAGGAGCAAACGATCTCCCCATACTTTATCTATTACAACATATTTTTGCCATTCTTTTTTCACCGGATCAAATCCTCCACAAGGTGCTGTACTTTCGCCATTCATCGCCTCACGACAATATTCCAATCCGTAACGACGTATATCATCGTAACGATGACCTTCGGCTGCCAGCTCAATACGACGCTCATTGCGTACCAACTCAAGAGCCGCATCTTTTGACAGACTGTTCGGAACATTGGGCATACCGCAACGGTCGCGCAAATCATTCAAAGCATGCTGAACTTTTTCATCCCAACCATTATTTTGTACACGAGCTTCAGCATAAGTCAACAAAACCTCAGCATAGCGAATGATCGGATAATCCTCCACACTCTGCCAACCTTGATAAGGAGTAAGAGAAACCAACTTACGGTAATTATATCCGGTCCAAGATTCATTTCCATCTGATCCGGCTTTCAAAGGATCCCACATATAATAGAAATCACCGGAGAAGTCCGTTTCCTGCCATCCTTTCAATGGAAATAAAATAGAAGCATACAAACGGCTGTCACGATTACGGAACTCCTGCATATAAGGGATTGACTTGATGTCCAATGTAGGCACCTTTTCACGGAACACTGCCGGAGCAACCGATTTATAAGTTTCTCCCACCGGCTCTGCAAAATACTTCATCCACATATCGGCAAAACGTGCACGTCTGGTTTCTTCGGAAGGAATTTCAGGAAGAGTTTTTCCATCAATGCTCCAATAGGCATCCACCAGATCCTGCATGGGCTCAAAAGAAGAGTATCCAGATCCCATCTGACTGGGACGAATATATGTATAACGAGTCCAATCACAGTTATTATCATCTGCCATGTATTCACGTGTCAGGATATATTCAGGATTACCCGGATTGGCATTCTCTTTGTGCCACAAGGTTTCATAACTGAACAATCCTTTTACAAACTTGTCTTTGTCAATACCCACTTCAGCAAAATCAATATATTTCTCCATTTCATCAGCTTCCTGCTGTTGTGCCGCATTCAAAGAAGTTACACGGAACAAGGAATGATGTTCCTTCCGATATCACTTTGCCGGCAGAAGCCTCAGCCTCTATATAGTTACCGAAATAAAGGGCAGCGCGGGCACGCAAAGCCAAAGCAGCGGCACGGGTAATACGGCTTGACTCATACAAATAACTGCCATCATATTCATCAGGAAGTATTTCGGCTATTTCATTCAGCTCGCTCAAAATAAAAGCCTGTACTTTTTCTGCCGGATCGCGTTTTGCATAAGGTGCATTATATTCGGGCACATCAGTAAAAAGATAGGCCTTGCCAAACTTCGTAGTCAGTTGTAAATACTGCCAGGCACGGAAGAAACGGGCTTCTGCCTTCATACGTTCCTTCAGTCCTTCACTGATATCACATTTATCTACATTGATGATAAAATTATTGGCTATGCGGACTGTACTATAACCATAACCAAAATCATTCCCTGCCGTGATACCATTGGTTTGTACCAACTCATAGGGACCTTCCCACGGTTTATGGCTATGCGCGTTATCGGTATACATTTCATCCCAGATATCCATGCCCGGGAGTTCTGCATTACAACGCGTTCAATCCATTCCAAGCATCTTTCTCGTTTTCCAGAAAGTCTCGGTAGATATATCAGAAGGTGGAACAACGTCCAAATCACATGAAACCATAGATGCACACAGCAGTGCAGAAAATGTGATATATTTAATGTTGAATTTCATAATTTTATTTTTTTGAATTAGAATGATACGTTAACACCAAAGGCTACAGATTTAGCACCAAAAGCACTGATACCACGTCCGGTAGAGGATTCGGGATCAAAGTCCTTCATGTCTTTGTCGGCACGGAAGGTAAACAAGTTCTCGCCGGTAAGGAAGAATTTAAGGGAAGACAATCCCCAACGAGTTACCGCATCCTTCGGAACCATATATCCCAAGCTGATGGTCTTAATACGGAAGTAATCGGCATCAAACAACTGGTAATCAGAGAAATGCTTATTATATTCATCATAGTAATTACCTCCATACAAACGGGGACATGCTGCATTTGGATTCGGATTATCTTCATTCCAACGACTTAAATGATACTTTCTCGGATTAGAATTCAACATAAAGGCAAACACCTGTTCTGACTCAAAAGCCACACTGGTACCGGAAACGCCTTGGCCAAATGCCGACAATTCAAAATTCTTCCATTGCAAATTGATATTTATACCATAAGTAAAATCGGGTACATCTTTGCCAATAATAGTGCGGTCATCATCGGTAATGTCATCTCCCCATTCCACATTTTCACGCTGGGGTACATACTTAATGTCACCGGCATTAGGCTTGCGTCCGTATTTATAATAATGTCCCGCATCAATCTCTTCCTGGGTATACAGTCCATCCGTTTCCAGGCCATAATAAGAACCGATGGCTTCTCCTTCTTTCAGAATATATCTGACTACATCTCCACCATTCTGTATCATATTGTCTGATCCGGCCAAGGTTACGATTTCATTGTTATTAGTAGCAATGTTACCACTTACAGAATAAGACAGGTCACCAATCTTATTGCGGTAGGTTGCTGCCAATTCAAAACCTGTATTACGGACTTTGGCCAAATTCATAACCGGTTTTGTCCAAATACCCGTTTCTGCCGGAACGTTATAGCCCAACAAGATATCTTTAGTATTTTTGATATAATAATCGGCAGTCACACTTAGTTTATTATCGAACAAATCTACATCCAAACCGAAGTCCGCCAAAGCTACAGTCTCCCAACCCAAAGTCTTGTTAGTAATCTGTGCTTCAAGCACCCCTTCACCGGCTCATCATTAAATTATAATTTGCATTGCTGCTCAGCAATTCAAAATAGTCATAATATCCTACAATTGTTGATATTACCCAAACGTACCATACGAAGCTCTCAGTTTCAAGTTATTCAGCCAAGCTATCGGTTTCATGAACGATTCTTCGCCGATACGCCATCCGGCGGAGAAAGAAGGGAACCATCCCCAACGGTTGTCCTTATGGAAACGCGAGGAAGCATCAGCACGAAGATTGGCTTCAAACAAGTAACGGTCTTTATATGAATAGTTTATACGACCAAAGTAAGAAAGCATTTTGTCTCTCCACAATACCACGTCCATCAGGTAAATCTTTTGAAATATTATTACCTTGTTCTATATCTTCCAGACCATCGCTTACAAAATCTGTTCGTTTACTATATAACCGTTCAGACTTATAATGCTCGTAGGATGTACCAACCAGAAAATTCACCGCATGTTGTCCCAGTTTCAAATCATACTTGGCAGTAAGAGTAGTCATCATATTGCTGTTGCTGATCCAATACATACTCATTGAGTTCGGACTACTGTTGCCCGTACCGGGAATTTCCTTTCCTGTTTCAAAATGTACTACTTCAGGATACTCAGCCGAATAACTCTTGCTTTTATATTCATAACGCTTATAATCCAATGTCCCGAAATGACCAAGTTCTCAATAGGTTTCAAATCAAAACCCAAATCATACATGGTATTTTCCGTAGTACTTTTGCTCCAGTTGTCAAAACTAAGCGTACGGAGTGGATTACTATTCATAAAGGTTTGTGTTGCATCCTTACCTCCGGCTATACTACCCCATTCGCCATTAGACTGCTGAGCCACCATAATAGAAGGAACCAAAACAAAATTGGCAATCCATGGAGTGCCGTTTTTGTATCGGAACTATTACGAATATACTTCACTCCGGTTTTCAAAGTCAGCCATTTGGTGACATCACTTTGAAGGTTAAGATTCAGATTATAACGATCGTCAGTAACCCCCGGCATGAAATTATCATTAAATACATAGCCCACACTGCTAAAGAAACGTACTTTCTCACTGCCTCCGCTAAAGTTCAAAGAATGTTGGGTAGTCAGCACATGTTTGTCCAATACCAGATCAGCCCAATTCGTATTTGGATAGTAATCGGGATTGCTGCCATCTCTAAACCATCCGATTTCTTCATTCGTATAAGCCTGATTTTTTCCTCCTGAAGGATTGGCGTTATATTTAGCTTCATTTAATAAGGTCGCATAATCCCATGAATCAAGGACATCCGGTAAATAAGTCGGAGTTTTGACTCCGACATATCCACTATAAGCCACATTCATTTTCTCTGCCTTTCCTCCTTTAGTCGTAACCAATACAACTCCATAGGCTGCACGAGAACCGTAAATGGCCGAGGAAGCAGCATCTTTCAAGAATGAAATTGACTCAATCGTGTTCGGATCAAGATTGGAAAATACCGTAGCATCTGCAATAGCACCATCGATCACATATAATGGAGCAGAAGTTCCCAAATTACCACGACCACGGAAATTAATAGAAGGTGTTGAACCCGGACGAGAAATAATAGTTACACCGGGAACGGTTCCTTGTATGGCAGACAAAACATTAGTCTGCACACGGTCTTTGATATCATCTGTACTGACAGAAGCAACAGCACCGGTCAAGTTTACTTTCTTTTGAGTACCGTAACCAATCACTACCACTTCATCCAGTGTTTTCGTGTCTTCTTTCAACGTTACATTATAAGAAGTAACTCCAGATTGCACTTTTACCACTTGAGGAAGATAGCCGATATAGCTAATCTGCAATTCATTACCCGAGACTGTCAATGTAAAGTTACCATCGAAATCGGTAATCGTACCATTGGTCGGAGCCCCTTTCTCTACTACAGAAGCACCGATGATAGGCTCTCCCAAAGCATCTTTCACACAACCGGTCACTTTCTTTGCCTGCTGCTGTTGTTGTTTTTCTACAGCAGCCACGGCATTCGCCTTTGACACAATGATCTGATTATTTACTATCTTATAAGTATAACCAGAATTTTTAA
>OKWD01000024.1_pt1 | contig 24451 bp, 23 predicted proteins | sample 1607011 | NCBI WGS metagenome assembly OKWD01 (sample SAMN04414077, study PRJEB24778) | human gut metagenome | material: faecal | host: Homo sapiens | reverse complement strand
CCGAAATCGGAGAAAATGAAACTGGGCATTACTGTGTCCAGGTCAATGACGCACAACACTTTTCCGTTTTCATCAAATAACATGTTGCTGACTTTTGTGTCACAGTGGCAGATGCGTTTGGGCAATTTGCCTTCACGGTAAAACGTTCAGCGCTGCACATCGTATCAGCATCTTTTTCTATTGCGTCCACTATGTCCTGTACTTCTGCCAAACGGCCGGATATGTTGGCGGATACGGCTTCACGTAATTGTTTTAAGCGGAATTCCATATTGTGGAAATCGGGGATGATTTCTCCGAGTTGTTCGGGCACATCAGCCAGCATGGCCTGGAATTCACCAAACTTCAGTCCTGCCAGATAGGAAGATTCCGGTGTAACTGTTTCCAATGTTTGTGAACGCGGAATAAATATTGAAATTCGCCAATAACCTTCTCCATCATAGAAATAGGTCTTGCCATTGGTGGAAGGTAGAAAATGGAGTACCTTACGTTCAATGTCCTCTTCGTGTCTGGCTTCCAGCTTTTGGCGGATGTGTCTGGTCACTACTTCTATATTGTGTTGCAGCATTTCAATATTGGTAAATATTAAATGGTTGATTCGTTGCAATACATAGTCAGGCTCTTCAGGAGATACCGATTTTACCAGATAAGTCTGATTGATGAGGCCGGATGTCAAAGCTTTGATTTCTTTCACTTCACCCACTTTGGGGAACTGTTTGATAATTTTTTTGAGGTTTTCCATAGGTTTGTTTAAATAATGTCTATATATACGAAACAAAGATAACTTCTTTCCTTCAATTGGAGGAAAGAAGTTATCTTAAAAAACATATAATAGGAATATAAATCTTTTTATTTTTTCAAATCAGTCTGGAACATACGGTCGGCGCGTAACAGATGACGCCAGTAGGAAACCAATTCTTGTGATTCCTGCAATACATTGAGGTACACCATGGAAGCTTTTACATTGACATCCCGTTCTTGTATGCGGTCCATCTGTTCTTTGCGCAAGGTAGAGATCTTGCCTTTCAGAAGGGCGCCTTCACGTAGCAAGGCATCAGTCTGATCGTAGGCCTTGTTGGCAAGTACTTCAGTAGCCTTGGTCATTAATGCGGTCATCTCATCGCGGATAGGGATGAACTCGTTAGTGGCACGTTCCGATAATGGGGTGAACTTATTGTCCACGTGTTCTTTACAAGGATCGCAGATACGTTTCAGACAGTAAAGCATTTGTTCACAACTGTTGCTTCCCAAGTGGAACCAAGTGTTTTTCTCGATAGCAGTAAAGTTGTCTATACGGCGCAGACTAGTATTTCTTTACGGCGTATCTTTTTTAACATTTCTTTCTGATTGTCGGTATTGTTCACGGCCTTGCGCAGAGCTTTCAGATTTTCGTTGATGAAACCGTCGGTTATCTGCCGGTAGGTTTCATTGGTGAATGCCATTTCGGCTACCAATGTGTTATTTACATGCTGGCGGAGTAATCTCCAACGCTCTTCTTTGTCTTTACTGGCAATGAGGCGGGAGAATATGTCGTCTTTGCCTTTATCCTTCTGTTTCTTGCTGTAGTGTATGTTGCTGCGAACCAATAGGAAGATGGCAAGTGCAATAAGGGCCAACATGGCGAATGTGCCTCCATAATACATGATGAGCGTAACCACAAAACAGATAGTGAAAGCGGCTCCGGCAGTGATGAACCATCCACCGATAACAGAAAGCACACCGGTGATACGGTATACGGCACTGTCACGGCTCCAGGCACGGTCGGCTAATGAACTACCCATAGCTACCATGAAAGTTACGTAAGTGGTAGAAAGAGGGAGTTTCAAAGAGGTTCCCAAAGCTATGAGCAGACCGGCCAGTACCAAATTGACAGAAGCGCGTATCAAATCAAATGCTGCCCCGTTCTCCATAATCATCACATCTTTGTTAAAACGGCTGTCGGCCCATCGTTTCAGATTGTCGGGCAATATTTTAGCTATACTTTCCGAAGCGCTCATGGTAGAACGGACAATACTGCGTGCTACAGCGGAAGAACCAAACATTTCGTCACCTTCATCCTGACGCGAGAGATCTACCGAAGTCTTCACTACATTTGCGCTTTTTTGAAGTAATCAGCGCATATACCATAATGACGCCTGCTAAAAATAAAAAAGAATGGGGTTTTAGCCGGACCATTCAGTGAGTTCATCAAGTATCCCATTGGTTCACCGTTTCCATTAGCCATGAAGTCTGTATAAGCTGAGAAGCCTGCCAAGGGCACACCGATGAAGTTTACTAAGTCATTGCCTGCAAAAGCCATAGCTAAGGCAAAAGTACCTAACATTACCACCACCTTGAATACATTTATCTTGCACCAATGCAATATTTGCATCAGAATGGTGAAGAACACAAAACTGCAACTTACTAACATCAAGGTGTTTTCCTGAATCCAATGTTTGTTTTCGGTGGTCATGAAGGCGGAATCTTTCAGACCTTTTATCAACATGAAGTAGATAATGGCCGTAACAGCAATACCGCCGAACAGTCCGATAGTGTATTTCAGTTTCTTTGTATAATTAAATGTGAAGAGGAGACGGGAGAGATATTGTACTAATGTGCCGAAGAAGAAAGCTACTGCTACTGAGAGGAAGATACCTAAAATGACGGATAATGCCTTTTCCGTATTCAGCAGATCAGCAAATCCTAGCATTCCGGTTTCGTCTTCTGCTATTTTGATAAGAGCTAGAACGAAAGTTCCTCCCAATAGTTCGAATACCATGGATACGGTAGTGGAGGTAGGCATTCCTAAGGAATTGAAAATATCCAATAGGACTACGTCTGTTACCATAACTGCTAGAAAGATACACATTAACTCCTGAAAATAAAATTGTTCAGGCCTGAAAATACCGTGCCGTGCGATTTCCATCATACCGTTGCTCAGTGTGGCGCCGATGAAGATACCGAAAGCGGCAATGGCGATGATGGTCTTGAATGACGCGGCTTTAGCACCGATGGCGGAATTCATAAAGTTCACTGCGTCGTTGCTGACGCCTACTACCAAATCGAATATGGCTAGCAGAAAAAGGAATACGACGATTCCCAAAAACATTGTTTCCATATAATTTTGTCTCTCTATTTTATTGGGCGCAAAGGTACGGGAGGTATATTATGATAAAATGTCATATATGTTACATTTGTGTTACAGGCGTTTTTTTTTGTTCGCCACGGAATTGCACGGATTCACACAACTTGATTTTTAATTTATTATTATCCATATTTAGTGGCGGATCTCTTCTTTTTTGAAACAAATATGAGTGGATAAATAATATTTCACGTTTATGTGTGGAATTTATAGAGTGAAAATTTATACCTTTGTAGCCCAAATACTTAATCTATAAAAAATGTCAGAGGCTAAGAGAATTAAAACCGCATTGGTGTCGGTTTATCACAAAGAAGGTTTGGACGAGATTATAACCAAACTACACGAAGAAGGAGTAGAGTTCCTGTCAACAGGAGGTACAAGACAGTTTATCGAATCTTTAGGTTTCCCTTGCAAAGCGGTGGAGGATCTTACTACTTATCCCTCTATTTTGGGCGGACGTGTGAAGACACTGCATCCTAAAGTCTTTGGAGGTATTTTATGCCGTCGTGGTTTGGAACAAGATATGCAACAGATAGAAAAATATGAAATACCCGAAATAGATTTGGTCATCGTTGACCTGTATCCGTTTGAGGCAACTGTGGCTTCGGGGGCCGAAGAACAAGCTATCATCGAAAAAATTGATATAGGTGGTATTTCTTTGATTCGTGCTGCTGCTAAGAACTTTAATGATGTGGTGATTATCGCTAGTCAGGCACAATATAAGCCGTTCCGTGATATGTTGCTGGAACATGGCGCTACTACTTCACGCGAGGAACGCCGTTGGTTCGCAAAAGAAGCGTTTGCTGTTTCTTCTCATTATGATTCTGCTATCTTTAACTATTTTGATGGTGGTGAAGGTTCGGCTTTCCGTTGCGCGGTGGAAGAACAAAAACAACTTCGTTATGGTGAAAATCCTCATCAGAAAGGTTATTTCTATGGAAATCTGGATGCGATGTTCGGCCAGATTCATGGAAAGAAATTTCCTATAACAATTTGTTGGATATCAATGCGGCCGTTGATTTGATTGATGAATTTGATGAGGTGACATTTGCCATTCTGAAGCATAATAATGCCTGTGGATTAGCTTCGCGCCCTACTGTGCTGGAAGCATGGAAAGATGCGTTGGCAGGCGATCCGGTGTCGGCTTTCGGCGGTGTGTTGGTTACTAATGCCGTGATTGATAAAGAAACAGCGGAAGAAATCAATAAACTGTTCTTTGAGGTAATTATTGCTCCGGATTATGATGTAGATGCATTAGAGATTCTGGGACAGAAGAAGAACCGTATTATTTTGGTTCGTAAGGAAGCTAAATTGCCGAAGAAACAATTCCGTTCTTTATTGAATGGGGTTTTGGTTCAGGAAAGAGACCTGGATGTGGAAACTCCTGCCGACTTGAAGCAGGTTACTGAAAAAAGCTCCTACGGCGACTGAAATAGAAGATATGTTATTTGCAAATAAGATTGTGAAGAATAGTAAAAGTAATGCTATTGTACTGGTCAAGAACAAACAACTGCTGGCTAGCGGTGTAGGTCAGACTTCACGTGTGGATGCATTGAAACAAGCCATTGAAAAAGCAAAATCATTTGAGTTTGATTTGAATGGCGCAGTGATGGCCAGTGATGCTTTCTTCCCTTTCCCCGATTGTGTAGAGATAGCGGATAAGGAGGGTGTGAAAGCTGTTATCCAGCCGGGAGGCTCTGTAAAAGACGAGTTGACTTTCCAATACTGCAATGAACATGGCGTAGCTATGGTCATTACAGGGATTCGTCACTTTAAACACTAAGATCATTGCAATTTACCATTTGCGGCTACAATCGGACTGTTTATCCAGCATTGTTCAGGTAAATGGTAAATTGCAAATGTCAATTGTAAATTGCTAAATTGTAAATGAATTTATGGGATTATTCTCCTTTACACAAGAGATTGCGATGGACCTTGGCACTGCCAATACCATCATTTTAAATAACGGGAAGATTGTAGTGGACGAACCTTCGGTCGTTGCGCTTGATCGCCGTACCGACAAGATGATTGCCGTAGGCGAACGGGCTAAAATGATGTACGAGAAGGAAAATCCGAATATTCGTACTGTACGTCCGCTACGCGACGGGGTTATTGCCGACTTTAATGCCTGTGAACAGATGATGCGCGGTTTAATAAAGAAAGTGAACATGGGTAATCGTTTCTTTTCTCCTTCTTTGCGTATGGTGATCGGAGTTCCCTCGGGTAGCACTGAAGTAGAGCTTCGTGCGGTACGTGACAGTGCTGAGCATGCGGGAGGACGGGATGTTTATTTGATTTTTGAACCTATGGCCGCGGCTATTGGTATCGGTATTGATGTAGAGGCTCCTGAAGGTAATATGATTGTTGATATAGGTGGTGGTTCTACAGAAATTGCCGTGATTTCATTGGGTGGTATTGTTTCCAACAATTCGATACGTATTGCCGGTGACGATCTTACAGCCGATATTCAGGAATATATGAGCCGTCAGCACAATGTGAAGGTGAGTGAACGTATGGCCGAACGTATCAAGATACATGTAGGCGCTGCCTTGACTGATTTGGGAGATGATGCTCCCGAAGATTACATTGTACGCGGGCCTAACCGTATCACTGCTCTTCCTATGGAAGTTCCGGTGTGTTATCAGGAGGTGGCGCATTGTTTGGAAAAGAGTATTGCAAAAATTGAAACAGCTATCCTTAGTGCATTGGAACAGACTCCGCCTGAACTTTATGCTGATATTGTTTTGAACGGTATTTATTTGGCTGGTGGTGGTGCTTTGCTGCGCGGTTTGGACAAGCGTCTGACAGACAAAATCAATATTCCGTTCCATATAGCCGAAGATCCTTTGCTGAGTGTGGCGAAAGGTACCGGTATTGCACTGAAGAATGTAGATCGTTTCTCTTTTTTGATGCGGTAAATGATTTGCTAATGAGGCAGTTTGCTAATTTGCTAATGCCATGCGGTATGGATAGCGCAGTACATTGGCACATTGGCAAATTAGCACATTGAACAATTGGTATTAATGAAAAATCTGCTGAATTTCTTTTTAAAGTATAATTACTGGTTTCTCTTTGTTCTTTTGGAGATAATCAGTTTTGCTTTATTATTCCGCTTCAACAGTTATCAGGGAAGTGCGTTCTTTACATCTGCTAATTTTGTTTCGGGAGCTATGTATGATGCAGCCAATAATGTTACCGGATATTTTCATCTGAAAACGATCAACGATGAGTTGGTACAGAAAAATGTGGAACTGGAATTGCAGTTGGAGAGTATCCGTAAAGCTTTGATTGAAGCGACGGAAGACAGCAGTGGTGTAGAACAGCTTAAGCAGGAAGCACTGGCAGGATATGATATATTCAAGGCTAGCGTGATAAATAACAGTGTGACTCATGCTGATAACTATATTACACTTGACAAAGGAGAAGCGGATGGCATTCGTAGTGAGATGGGAGTGGTAAATGGAAGCGGTGTGGTTGGTATTGTTTATCTCACCTCTCCACATTACTCCATTGTCATTCCGGTATTGAATTCCAAAAGCAGTATTAGCTGTAAGATAAAACGGAGTGATTATTTCGGCTTCTTGAAATGGGATGGCGGTTCATCCGAATTTGCTTTTATAAAGGATATGCCCCGTCATTCATTATTTTCTTTAGGTGACACCATTGTAACCAGTGGACACAGTGCTGTTTTCCCTTCCGGCATTCCGGTGGGTACGGTAGATGATATCGCCGATAGTCACGATGGCTTGTCTTATTTGCTGCGGGTGAAACTATTTACGGACTTCGCCCGTTTGAATGATGTGCGCGTAATTGCCCAAAAAGGGCAGGAGGAACAATTGGAGTTGGAAAAGCAGGTAAAAACGACTAAGTAAGAAGGTTGATGTTGACTTATCTACAAAGAATAGAGTGGTTTATCGGACTGGTACTGTTGCAAGTGCTGGTGCTGAATCATATGCATATCAACGGGTATGCCACTCCTTTCTTTTTTATCTATTTTATTTTGAAGTACAATTCGGGAGTTAGCCGTAATGTCCTTATGATATGGGCATTCCTGTTGGGATTGACAGTCGATATATTAGGCAACACTCCGGGGATGAATGCGGCTGCGGCCACTGTACTGGCTTTTATGCGTGAACCTATTTTAAGATTAGTCACACTCCGCGATAGCGTCGAGGATTTTGAACCGGGTATCAAGAGTATGGGATTCTCGCCTTTCTTCCGGTATATCTTATTGTGTACTTTCTTATTTTGTACCATTTTACTTGTCATAGATACTTTTTCATTCTTCAACCTGCCTGTCTTATTGTTGAAAATATTGACAGATGCCTCAATAACCATCATTTGTATATTGTGTGCTGAGGCGATCAGGAGGAAAAAATAGTGGAAAGAGATTATAATCTGGAGAAGCGGAAATATGTAATCGGTGCATCGGTAATCGTTATTGTGCTGATTTACTTGATACGTCTTTTTACCTTGCAGATTATGAGTGAGGATTATAAAAAGAATGCAGATAGCAACGCTTTTCTGAACAAGACACAATACCCTAGCCGTGGGGTAATGTATGATCGGAACGGTAACCTGCTGGTATACAACCAACCTGCCTATGATGTAACGATGGTGATGAAAGAGGTGCACAACCTTGATACGCTTGATTTATGTAAAACATTGAATATTACCCCCGACTATTTTAAAAAGCGTATCCGCGAGATAAAGGACAGACGTTCCAATCCGGGCTACTCTCCATATACTCATCAGGTATTTATGACCCAGCTTTCGGCAGAAGAGTGCGGAGTCTTCCAAGAAAAACTGTTCAAGTTTCCCGGTTTCTATATTCAGCGGCGTACTATCCGCCAGTATAATTACAATGCGGCTGCTCATGTTCTGGGAGATATTGCAGAAGTGTCCAAGGGGGATATTGAAGCCGATGATTACTATGTACGCGGTGACTTCATAGGGAAACAGGGGGTGGAACGCTCATACGAAAAACAGTTGAGGGGCGAGAAAGGAGTGGAGATATTACTGCGCGATGCCCGTGGACGTATTCAGGGACGGTATATGGACGGGAAATATGACAAGACTCCCGTTCCGGGGAAGAATCTGAAACTAGGTATAGACATAGAGCTTCAGATGTTGGGAGAGCGTCTGTTGGAAGGGAAGATAGGCAGTATAGTGGCTATCGAGCCATCCACAGGAGAAATACTTTGTATGGTATCTGCTCCCACTTTTGACCCAAGATTGATGGTGGGGCGCCAACGGGGTAAAAATCATCTGGAACTGGCGCGTGACAGTTGGAAACCATTGCTGAACCGTTCTATTATGGGGCAATTCCCACCGGGATCTACTTTCAAGACTACTCAGGCGTTGACTTTCCTGCAAGAGGGGATTATTACTCCTCAGACAGCCTATTCTTGCTATCATGGTTTTGTGTATGCCGGTCTTAGGGTGGGCTGCCACTCTCATGGGTCGCCCCTGCCTTTGGTGCCTGCCATTGCAACTTCCTGTAACGGTTATTTCTGTTGGGGGTTGTTTCACATGATAGGGGCGAAGAAGAAGTATGGTTCTGTACAGACTGCCATGAATACATGGCGTGATTATATGGTTTCTATGGGATTTGGTTATCCTTTGGGAGTAGACCTTCCGGGTGAGAAGCGTGGGATGATCCCGAATGCTGCTTATTATGATAAGAACTATCGGGGATCATGGAACGGACTGACGATTATTTCTATTTCCATCGGCCAGGGGGAAGTGACGGCTACTCCGTTGCAGATTGCTAACCTTGGGGCTACTATTGCTAACCGGGGCTATTATATTACTCCGCATGTAGTGAAAGAAGTGGAAGACGAGCCGTTGGATACCCTGTATACGACCAAACGTTATACTAAAGTAAGCCGTGAACATTATCAGACGGTAGTCGAAGGTATGCGTTCGGCAGTATTGGGAGGAACTTGCCGTAATGCGAATATTCCGGGAATTGAAGTGTGTGGCAAGACAGGTACGGCGCAAAACCGTGGAAAGGACCATTCTGCTTTTATGGGGTTTGCACCAATGAATGATCCTAAGATTGCCGTGGTAGTCTATGTAGAGAATGGAGGTTGGGGAGCAACCTATGGTGTACCTATCGGTGCATTGATGATGGAGAAATATTTAAAAGGCGAACTTTCACCGGAAAGTGAGGCGAAAGCGGCGGAAATACAAAACAGACGAATAGATTATGGCATACACGAACGATAGTATATGGAAATCAGTGGACTGGATGACTATCTGCATTTATCTGATGCTGGTTATCTTTGGATGGTTCAGCGTATGTGGAGCCAGCTATGATTATGGTGAGATTGATTTTTTTAGTTTCGACACTAGGGCAGGAAAACAGTTTGTATGGATCTGTTGCTCTTTGGGGCTCGGATTTATCCTGATGATGTTGGAGGATAAGTTGTATGATATGTTTGCTTACATTTTATATGGAGGCATGATGCTGCTGTTGTTGATAACACCTTTTCTGGCAGAGGATACTAAGGGATCTTACTCATGGATAAAATTCGGACCTGTAAGTTTGCAACCGGCGGAATTTGCTAAATTTGCCACGGCGCTGGCTTTGGCTAAATTTATGAATGTCTACGGGTTTACAATGAGTAAGTTAAAGTATTCATTGCCTGTAGTAGGGATGGTGTTGCTGCCCATGTTGCTTATTATTTTGCAACGGGAAACGGGGTCGGCTTTGGTTTATCTGGCTTTCTTTTTTATGCTGTACCGGGAGGGGATGCCAGGTTCTATTTTGTTTGCTGGGATTTGCGCTGTGGTTTATTTTGTAGTTGGGATCCGTTTTGGCAATGAATTGATGGCGGATGACTGTACTTCCATCGGTGAATTTTCTGTGTTGCTGCTGATAGTCATCCTTTCTGCTTTATTAGTTAATAGTTATTGCAAAAAAGCATCGGTAGTGTGGTATATCGGAGGGATTGGTGTTGGTGGTACCTTGCTGGCTTTATTATTTTCGTTTTATGTTATCCCTTTTGATATTACTTGGTTTCAATATGGATTGTGCGTAGTTTTATTGTTCTATTTGATCTTCCTTTCTATGCATGAACGTATGCGTAATTATTTTTATATTGCTCTATTTGCGGTAGGTTCAGTGGGATTCCTTTTTTCTGCTGATTATGTTTTCAATAATGTGCTGGAGCCACATCAGCAGATACGTATTAAAGTGGTGCTTGGTATGGAGGAAGATTTGGCGGGGGCAGGATACAATGTGAATCAGAGTAAGATTGCTATTGGGTCGGGAGGCTTATGGGGGAAAGGCTTTTTGAATGGTACACAGACTAAACTGAAGTATGTGCCTGAACAGGATACAGACTTTATCTTCTGTACGGTAGGGGAAGAAGAAGGCTTTATAGGTTCGGCGGCCGTATTGTTTCTTTTTACCGGACTTATTTTGCGTCTTATTGTGGTGGCGGAGCGTCAGCATACTCGTTTTGCCCGTGTTTATGGATATTCGGTATTAAGCATTTTCTTATTCCATCTGTTTATTAATATAGGTATGGTTTTAGGACTGACCCCCGTTATAGGCATACCACTGCCTTTTTTCAGTTATGGGGGATCTTCTTTGTGGGGATTTACGATCTTGCTTTTTGTATTCTTGCGTATTGATGCAGGGCGGGGAAAACGTTAGAGCTTATTGGTTTTCCGGTTTGCGCAACCGGTACCTATATCGCTGATTCCCGTCAACGGGTTGTCCGTCATGATATGGACGATGCGGAAAGTACGTGCGCTTCCTTCTGTACGGATAGGATAGATGCTTTATAAGGCAGGTCACATTGATATAATCCACAAAGACCATTTCCTGTTTTATTTCCAGCTTCGTCAACCAGAAAAAAGTTGTAAAGTGTCTGTGACGTAAGTCAAAGTATCCTTTGTGTTATGGCTGACTTCTAGCCAAATATCTCTGTAAGGATAAGATTCTTGATAACGGATACCGATTTCTGCTTCGTAATTTCCGGCAGGGATAGAATTGGGCAGGGTATAAACAAGAGTATCACTTTTATCCCATCCGTCAAGGGGGACGGGGGCGTAAGAGTGATAGATGATATTGTTTGACAGGCTGCCAATATGAGTATTGGCAGCCATGTCAGTTTATTCTTTAGTTGATACAGGAGTTTGTGGCTTTTCATTCGGGATTTGGCTATTGTTTCCGTTGTTCTTGTTGTCATTTTCCTTTCCTCCTCCGTTATTCCGGTTTTCACTGCCTCCTTCATTATTACCATTATTGGGGCGGCGTTTATTGCGGTTCCGGTTTCCGTCTTCCCGATTTTCACGACTGCGTTCTTCCCGACCGCGACTTTCCCTGTTGCGATTTTCTTCTTTAGGGCGGTTTCCGTTCTCTTCGCGTGGCTGCTGAGCCTTGTTTTCTTTAGGCTCTCTAGGTTGTTTGGGACGTCCTTCTCTAGGTGGCCGGTTTTCTTTGGGTTGTTGTGACCGGTTCTCTTTAGGTTGTTGCGGACGTCTGTTTTCATTGGGAGTACCTTCTCCGTTATTACCGTTATTTTCCGGCTTACGTTTTTTCTTTCGGTTGCTGTTGTTGCCTTTTCGTTTGTCGAATCGGGTTAAGCTTTCTTGTTCTACTAAATCAACGGGCTTTTGAGGTTCGTTCTTTTTGACAGATTCGGTTAAGCTTTCCGGTTTCTCACCCCGTCGGTTCATATTAATAATTTCAAAAGCACGGCGTGCGGTGATGGTTACAGCATTAGCTATGAAGTTTTTGTCAGTAGAGTACATGATAGTTCCCTTCAAAATATCCGCTTTGAAAAAATAGAATGTACCATCTGTCGTTTCTAAAGTCATTTCTTTGCTTGGAAGGCGTTTTTGGGACTCTACATAAGCGTCTACCTCATAGTTTAGGCAGCATTTCAGCTTGGCACATTGTCCGGCTAACTTTTGGGGATTCAGAGAAATATCTTGATAACGTGCCGCACTGGTAGATACAGATACAAAATTTGTCATCCAGGTAGCGCAGCACAATTCACGTCCGCAAGGTCCGATACCGCCAATGCGTCCGCTTCCTGACGGGCGCCAATTTGTTTCATTTCTATACGTACACGGAAAGCTTCGGCCAGTACTTTGATCAGTTGGCGGAAGTCTACACGTTCGTCCGCGATGTAATAAAAGATAGCTTTGTTGCCATCGCCTTGATATTCCACATCACCGATCTTCATGTCCAGGTTCAGATTCTTGGCTATCTGGCGGGACCGGATCATTGTGTCATGTTCTTTGGCTTTTGCCTCCTCGTATTTTTCCATATCTACAGGTTTTGCCTTGCGGTAGATACGCTTGATTTCGGCATCGGGTTTGATGTTTGCCTTACGCATTTGCAAAGGTACCAATCTTCCCGTCAGGGTTACTGTACCGATATCGTGTCCGGGACTTGCTTCTACAGCTACTATATCCCCTTTTTCCAGCTTCAGTTTGTTGCTGTTCTTATAATACCCTTTGCGGGTATTCTTGAATTGAACTTCAACCATTTCCTGTTCCTCGGTGTTGCCGGGAATATCAGCCAGCCAGTCGTAGGTGTTCAGCTGCTTATCCTGTCGTCCGCAGCCTTTGCAACACAAACAGCCGCTTCCGTTCTTTAATTTGAATTCATTGTCCATAATTCTGTTTTAATTGAGAATTGAAAATTGAGAACTAAGAAATAAATGCCATGCGGTTTCTGTTATTTTTTAATGCTCAATTCTCAACTTTTTAATTTTTCAATAGCACAATCATTTTTAAAGAGAAATCAAAGAACACCATTTTGGGATTCACATTCTGTCCTATATGTAATTGTGCTTCACTAAGTTCGTCCATTATGCCCATCACATTCCGCTCGTTGACAAACGGTGCGAAACGGGTGGAAAAATTTTGTTCTTCGGGATTCATATACACTAAATCACGTTGATGAAAGTTGTATATGAAGTTTTCTCGTATCATACGTTGGCAGTAGGCCAGAAAATTCTTCTGACGTTCACGCCCCATGGAGGCTACCGCATCGCTCCATTGTCTCATTTCGCGTATCTTCCGTTGATAGGAAAGGCGCATCAAATTTATAAAGAGTTCAAAGAACAGTTTGTTTTCCTCGCTCAGATGTATGGTTTCCAGTGCTTTCAGAAAATTGCCTTCTGAGCGGTGTGCTATATCGTCAGCATCTTCCGGTTGTAGTCCGTATTTGGTTTGCAATACTTTTGAGATCTCAGGTTCTTTGATCCCATGAATGTTAAATCGTTGGGTACGGCTTTGGATCGTTTGCAAAATGGCATCAGGCTCTTCGGATACTAATAAAAAGACAGTCATGGCAGGAGGCTCTTCCAGTAACTTCAGCAGTTTGTTGCTGCATTCCACGTTCATCTTTTCGGGAAGCCATATAATCATGATTTTGTAACCGCCTTGACTGGATTTCAAGCTGAGCTTTCGTACAATCTCATCGCTCTCTTTTACAAAGATTTGCGCCTGTTGGTTTTCTGCTCCCATCTCTTTCAGCCAATGGTTCAGATTAAAATATGGGTTCTGCAGGACAAAGTTGCGCCAGTCTGCTATGAAATCATCGCATACGGTATCCTTTCCGGCTTTTTTCTTGATAACAGGAAAAACGAAATGCAGGTCGGGATGTATCAGCTTATTGAATTTCACACAAGTGGGGCAAATTCCGCAGGCATCTTGTTCACCACGGTTTTCACAGCAGATGTAACGGGCATAAGCTATTGCCAAAGGCAACTTTCCTGTACCTTCGGGACCGCAAATCAGTTGTGCATGAGGGATTCTTCCTTCTTTTACCTCGGCTATGAGCCGCTGTTTTGCTTCCTCTTGTCCTATTACATCTTTAAATAACATTGCTTTTTATAGTCATTTATTTACTGTTTAATAAATTGCTTTTGCAACTTCCTTTACACTGTTCACGGCACTTACGGTATAGAAATGAATGCTGGGAACCCCACAGGCTATTAATTCACGGCACTGGTGTATGCACCATTCTATGCCAAGACTTTCCGCTTCTTCATCTGTTTGACATTTCATCGCTTCGCTTGCCAGTTCTTGCGGCAAGTCTATCTTGAACGTCTTGGGTATCATGTTCAGCTGGGATAATTTGCGGAAAGGCTTGATACCCGGAATAATAGGTACATTGATTCCTTCTTTTCTTACCCTTTCTACAAATTCGAAATATTTGCGGTTGTCATAGAACATCTGTGTCACAGCATATTCAGCTCCTGCTTCAATCTTTTTCTTCAGCCAATAAATATCTTGTTCCATATTGGGTGATTCCTCGTGTTTTTCAGGATAGCAGGCTACTCCATAACTGAACGGAGTTCCTGTTACCTTGATGGGGGAACCGTCTACAAATACGCCTTTATTGAAATCATTGATCTGCTCTTCCAGTTCTATGGCGTGGTTGTAACCGTTGTTTTCGGGTACGAAAGCTGATTCGTGCTTTGCCTTGTCACCACGCAGTACCAACAAGTCGGTGATGCCCAGGAATTGTAGATCTAACAATACATATTCTGTATCTTCGCGGGAAAAACCGCTGCACAGGATATGTGGCACTGTCGTTATATTGTATTTGTTCTGCAAAGCGGCGGCAACAGCAACTGTTCCGGGACGGCGGCGCTGGCGTGTACGTTGGTACAGCCCGTTTCCCAGCTCCTTGTACACATATTCGCTGCGGTGGGTTGTAATATTGATATATTTAGGGTCGAATTCGCGTAGCGTATCAACCGTTTTTATACAGTTTTTCAATACCCGTTCCTTTCAGCGGAGGGAGAATTTCAAAAGAAAAAGCCGTATTGTCCGTGCTTTTTATTAAATCAACTACTCTCATCGTTCTGTCTCGTTCTCTTATGCCTTCTCGGGCGGAATTACATATTTGGGCAAAAATAAGAAAAATATCGTAGTTTATGGGGATGAAAAAGCGATTTATTTTATCTTTGTTCTATAATAAAGTGAAACATACGGAGAGAAAAGCGTTTCCTTGCAGCTAAGCCGTGGTTTTCCACACTTGTCAGGGATACCGTCCGTGATGGTGGAGTAACATTTCTCCTGCTTACAGGCATTGCTCTCTTTGATGATGACCTGTCAAGCTTTACTGCATGGAGCATACTTGCGGATGGGATAAGCCCCGTCCTTGCAGGAGATGAAACAATCTGTAAACCTTTGTTTGGGGAAGTGGCAGAGGTTTATAGGAACGGAGTGAACAGATTGGCGAACCAACCGACGAAGCGTTTCCATCCGGAGCGTTTTTTATATTCTTCCTTGGTAAACAGGGTACTGTCCAGCTTGTCATGCTCGAACATGGTGCTCAGTTCATGTGTGGTTTCTTTGTCAAAAATGAAAGCGTTGACCTCATAGTCATAGCGTAGGCTGCGGCTGTTCAGATTCGTACTTCCCACAGTGCAGAACAGGCTGTCCACCATCATGATCTTAGAGTGGTGGAACCCGCCATTGTACACATAAATCTTTGCTCCTTTCTTACGCAGCTTGTTTGCTGTATAGAACGCGGCATCGGGGGTAAAAGGAATATCCGATTTGCCCGGTATCATGATTTCTACTTCAACGCCTCGCTTCAACGCACGTTTTATGGCTTTTTTAATGCTTGGAATGGGAGTGAAATAAGGGTTCACTATTTGTATTTTATCCTGTGCGGCATCAATGGACTTGATATAAGTCTGCCTCATCAGTTTGGGCTCTTTTTTCGGAATACGGTCTACAATAGCTACATTCTTATTTCCCTTGAAAGTAGAATCGTTTCGTAGGGGATAGTATTGGCTTCCGCTTACGTGTTGTTTGGTGCTTTTGTTCCACATGGCCAGGAAGATGTCCTGCAATTCGTTTACGGCATTTCCCTCTATACGGATATGCATGTCGCGCCAGTCGCCTATTTCCGGCAGACCCTTTATATAGTAATTGGCTATGTTCATGCCACCGGTATATCCTATTTTTCCGTCTATGACTACAATCTTGCGATGGTCTCTGTGCAGGGCATGATTGATATAGGGGAATTTGAAAGGGTCGAACTTGAACAATTTCGATTCCTTTGTCACGGATTGCTTGTATGTGTTTCTTTTTCAATGGCTTGTTGTTTGACAAATTGCCGAAGGCATCAAACAAAGCTCTGACTTCCACTCCTTCTTTCACTTTTTCTCCCAATAAATCAAATAGTGCGTTCGCTATGGAATCGTTACGAAAATTGAAGTATTCTAAGTGGATATGATGTTTGGCATGCCGTATTTCTTCAAAGAGATCGATGAATTTGGCCCGACCGCTTTTTAATAATTTCAGTTTGCTGTTTTGGGTGATAGGAATGCCGGCATCCTTTAAGAAATTGATAACGGCAGAGTCGCTGGTATAGGTTGGCACCGTATCTGTCGCTGCTATATGGATGTTGGTAACTTCTTGTGATTGAGCTGTCTCTACAGTGAAAGATAAGATGAATAAAAGTATTAAATAAATATGTTTTTTTATATCAAACTTCATTGCTTTTTTTTATTAAGGCTGCAAAGGTATTTATTATTCTAGGAATGAACAAGCCATCGGTATTATTTATGTTTAAAAAGGGAGAAATAGAACAGTGTGTCCATTTGTTTGAACAGTTGGTAAATTGAGGTGGTAGAAATTTAATGAAGGCTGTTTTTATTGTTCCATTCATATCTTTTTTCAGGCTCGGTATAAACATCTGTAGTGTGTGTGAAAGAAGCTTGTCGGTCCGGTTTTTCTGCTGTTGTGACATTCAAGAGGAGGAGATACGGAAAAATAATAATCCGTCGGCGGGATTAAAAGAATGCATATCGCATCCAGCCCTGTTGCATAAGCCTTTTCTATCTCCAGATTAATCCTTTTTATGCGGATGTATTTCTATCTCCATAGCCTTGGGAGATAACTCCAAAGCTTATGGAGATAACTCCAAAGGCTTGCGGAGATAAAACAGACGGGAAGAAACCTTTAATCATACGGCGGGAAAGGTTTGGGGATACAGGTAAAATCTTTTAGTGATGAATCCGGTGTATGTACAGGGTTATACATATATTATATTCATTCTTATATGTATGTATATGAACTTCCATACGTTCAGAATGAAAATCCACATCAGGCAGGGGTGTTTTTTATCTCTTGCCGATGGATCGTAAGCCGTCATTCCTTGGAGGTACAAATCTTTTATGGTGCTTTTTCATTGAAAAAGATTTGGAATGCTCTACTTTGTGTCAAGCTGGAATAGTTTATAAAAAGAGAGTATATGATTGATAAACAGTATGCTATGTGAAATTTTCCTTGAAAATGTAGTGAGGGCATGAGGGTATGAGTGAGAGCAAGTATTTTTACCATTGGCGCATAAATAGTTTATAGTTAGCTTGTTATGTTTGCAGTGAGGGCATGAGGGCATAAATGCTTCGAACTTTCTAGTGGGAGCTGAAGGGAAAGGCTGATACGCCAAGAATATTTTGGAAAACTGATCCGGAAAATCCATTCTTGGTTTAACTCTCGGTTTAACTGAACCATGTAAACCGGCGCGTTTAAGGCATAAAAAAAGAGAGTTACTTTGGTGTAACTCTCTGATTCTTTGGTGATCCGCTTGGATTTTGTACCTTTCGGTTATTTCCTTGCGTTATCTGTTTCTTTTCCAAGGCCCTATGCCCTGTCATAAAAGGGTTCATTATTAGGATGTAACACAAAAAGTGTAACACATTAATTAACTCGCATGTGGTTTCGATGTTATTCCTAACCACAATGCAAAGGTACAAAATAAATTCTACTCATGAGCAACAAATGGAATAAAACATCTACAAATGCAATAAATGTTTTATTTGATGAACATTTTAGTAATTATTCTGTTAACCAGATATAATATTAACTTTTAAAAAGAATAGATATGCCAAACTGGAACAAAATCTTAACAGAGGTTGAAGCCTCAAACCAAGTAAATGCCCTTGATAGAATGCGTAAAGAGTATTTCGAGATTATTCATCGTGAGACTGGCCGTAATGTGATTTCTTATTATTCTGGGTGGCTGAAACAACCTACAGTTCATACCATGATTGATGAATTGGATAAAAATGCTTTTATGTTCTATAACTCATTCATTAGACAAAGGTATGGGTTTAGACATAATAATACATACACCCGGAGGTGATTTGGCTGTAATGGAAAATTTAATTAATTATCTACATAAAATTTTTAATGGAGATATTCGTGTTATTATTCCACAAATTGCAATGTCTGCAGGAACTATGATTGCATTATTTTCTAAAGCAATACTAATGGGAGAACAATCTTGCTTGGGGCCTGTTGATCCTCAATATAACGGTGTCGCATGCCAAGCCATTATTGATGAGTTTGAAAAAGCAAAAGAAGAAATTGCAGAAAATCCAAATACCATAGGTTTGTGGCAAACTCTCATTGCAAAATATCCAGGTGCTACGATTATTCATGAATGTGAAAATGCGATTAGGTGGTCTAATGAATTAATGGATAAATGGATTCCCAAGGTATATCCAAATATAGATATAGAAAAAATTAGAGACAAGTTTTTAAATCATAAAACGACCTGCTCTCATGCAAGACGATTATCAAAAGATGATTGTAAAGAAGTCGGTTTAAATATTATTGATTTGGAAGACTTCCCTTCATTAAACGATGCAGTTTTGAGTCTTCATAGTTGTTATACGATTATGATAGATAAATACTCTTATTCTAAAATTGTCGAAAATCAAAATGGGGAAACCTATTTTTATAGAGACCCTTGCAATAATTGAATTGCATATTAAAAGTAATAATCGAACCAATCTCAAACGGCTGTTTGGGGTTGGTTCATTGTTTACGAGTATGAAATAAGAGTATGATTTTTCGCCCAAACACAATAAAACCTAAATTCTGACTGATTTTCTTTTGTACTTTCGTCCATTTGTGTCTTCGTCTGTAACTTCGCAACACAAAATTTCAAAAATTAAGCGTATGAAGACATTGACGAAGAAACAAAAAGAAGCGAATGGAGAGAATTTCTCTCGCATTGTAGATGATGCTGCCATCCTTTTACAACGGAAGGCAGATTACGTGATGAATATAAAACAGGTTGCCGATTATCTTGGCATATCTACAGATGCCGTGCGCAAGCGATGTCAACGGGGACAGCTTCCATTTCATAGAAGTGCCAGTCGGTTGTACTTTAATCGGATGGAGATTGACGATACAATTCTTGACCGTGAACTGTTGACAAAGTTTGCATAAAAGAGGGTCTGCTTATGACGTATATTGACTACATGAACCAATTTTGGCGACTGGCGGCCTACGAATCCTTTGCTGCAAGCGAAGTCGCTCTTTATGCCTTTCTTGTCAACGAGTGCAACAAGTTTCATTGGAAAATGCCTTTTTCTTGCCCTACCTTTCATGTTTGCAACCGACTTCGGATGTCGAAACAAACATTGGTAACAGCCAGAGAACGATTGGCGAAAAGAAAACTGATAAGTTTTACCAATGGAACAACTCGCTTTCAACCGTCCAAATATTTGCTACTTGAATTGACGGAGGACTTGTCTGTACACTTGACGGAAGACTTGACCCTCAATAATAAAGAAGTAGATATAGACAAAGAAGTTATAAGTCAACGCACACACGAAGAACATTCTATGCTTTCTATTGAAGAATTGGAAGAAGTGCTTTCGCTTGATATGGAATGGAAGGGAAAAGTAAAAGAATACTTGTCTGGTAAAAATATGGTTGCATCATCAACCGATATGGCAACCTTGTTGGCACAATTCTTTCGTTATCTTCACGCAAGTGGTGTCAATCGAAAAACAGAGGAAGACACCAAACGGCATTTCGTTAATTGGGTATGCAAACAAGGAAACTGTAAGCCGTCTATGTCGCTGCGTAAAAACACGTCGCAACAGGGACTTATACTTGCAGATGATTCATTAGATAAATACAAACCTATCGAACAATGGCAATGATGAGATTGACAAGAGAAGATTTTCAACATGCTATTTCAGAGGCACGGAAGAATGATGATGACTATGCATCAATACCTTTTCGTTTTGGAATCCCTAATGCCAAAGAAGCTTTAATTGCTGGACTTGAAGAAGTCATGCACCACAAAGTGGAATGGCTTGCTGATTATGACCAAATAGTAAATTGGCTAACTGACAATCAAGGAAAAGGTCTATTGCTGATTGGTCCACCAGGAGTCGGGAAATCCGAAATCTGTATGAAAGTTATCCCTTTAATATTCCGAATGGCATTACACAAAGTCTTTTCACGATACCAAGCAACAGAACTTTGCAACGAAGCGACATATCGTAGTTCTTTGCGTCAACGATTCATTGCCATAGACGATTTCGGTATTGAAGGAACATTCTACGATTATGGAAATTCTCACATCGTTTTTTCCGAAATTGTCGATGGCATAGAGAAACACGGGACTCTACTTGTTACCAATACCAACCTGACTTTGGAAGAAATCAAAACCAAATACGGACTTCGCACCTTTGACCGTCTAAGAGCCAACATGCATGTGTGGTTATTCGAGAGAAGTCGTTGAGGGGGGAAGTATGAGAAGGATATAAACATAGATATTCAATAAAATGATACTTCAAATATAACATATTCTCTCATTTTCTTCTTTTTATCGCATTTATTTTTCATATTTTTGCATTCACAAATAAGTAATAAATATGAATCGGATAAAAGAAGTACTTGAAGAAAAAGGCATTAAACAAACTTGGCTGGCAGAAAAGATAGGCAAAAGTTTTAGCCAGACCAATGCCTATGTCTGTAATCGCAGACAGCCAAGTATTGAATTATTGTATGAGATTGCTTCCCTTTTAGGGGTTGAAGCGAAGGATTTATTGGTTGATAATATTGAATTGAAGAAATAATTATGATAGAAGTCAACCAAATCATTAAGAATCTGATACCAACTGAGCCTGTAACTGTCATTAAAGTACAGGCACTGGGAAACATGTATTCTATCAAATACACGGGTGTTACTACCAACAAGACTAGTACCAAAGTGATTACCAAAGAGCAGTTCGAGTATTTGGAAGTATTGACATCCGAAGGGGAATTTAACTTTAAGGGTAATCCTGAAAAATTTGTGATGTTTGCTGAGGCCGAGCGTATACATTCAGCATATCAGTTCGACCCGTTGTTTGCCATCAACTGTAGTGTGGTTGACCCTCTTCCCCATCAGGTGGAAGCTGTTTACAAGTTCTTGTTACCCCAGCCTAAGATTCGTTTCCTGTTGGCTGACGATACCGGTGCAGGAAAAACGATTATGACAGGCCTTCTTTTGAAGGAACTTATCATGCGTGGTATTGTTGAACGTATTCTGATTATTACTCCTGGTGGCTTGACCAAACAATGGCAGGAAGACGAAATGGGTGTCAAGTTCAATATACCTTTCACACTTGTCAATCGCAGTCTGTTTACTGCTGATCCTAATATTTTCCGTACAGCCAACAAATCGTTACTTCTATCGACTTTATCAGTCGGGAGGATGTACTTTCTGTAGTAAGCAATACCAGTTGGGATATGGTTATCTTTGATGAGTCGCACAAATTGTCGGCTTACGAATATGGACAGAAAACCTATAAATCCAAACGCTACGAAGCTGCTTACGTACTTTCTCAACAATGCGAGCACATGTTGTTGCTGACTGCTACTCCACACCGAGGACGTACCGATACGTTCAAAAAGTTACTTCAGTTATTGGATGAAGATATATTTGCTACAGACGATGTGGCAACAGAACGTGTAAAGGAACTTAGCAAGGATGGACTGAACAAGTTCTTCATTCGTCGTTTGAAGGAGGATATGAAAGACTGGAATGGTAATCCGCTTTATAAGAATCGTTTTACCAAAACCATTTCTTACCAACTGACTCCCGAAGAGAAATACCTGTATGACCAAGTGACCAATTACTTGACACAACGCAAGGAAGAAGCCACCGAGGAAAAGAATATTCATGTAACTTTGGCCTTGGCCGTGATGCAACGCCGTTTGGTCAGTTCCATCTTTGCCATCAAAAACACACTTTTCAAACGTTGGAATGCGTTGCAGGGTATTGTGGATGAAGTCAACAAGAATCCGAACATTTGGAAGCAGCGTCAGAAGTTGGAATTGGTGGATGTGGATAACATGGACCAGTACGATGACTTGGAAGATGATGAAAAGGATGCACTTGACAACATTCTTTCTGATCCGAAGAAGTTCAAACTCTTTACGACATCAAAGAGTTTGATTGAGATAGCCAATGAAGCCCAAGAGGTTAAACGTCTGTATGATATTGCCAACCAACTTTACAATCAGAATCAAGAAGAAAAGAAATATATTCAACTCAAAGAGTTGCTGAAAAGTCAAGGTGTCATTGACGGACAGAAACTCGTTATCTTTACAGAGCATAAAGATACGCTACTCTATTTGCAAGAACGCCTCACCAATAACGGCTACAAGGTGGCAGTCATTCATGGAGGTTTGTCGGTCGATGACCGCCGTGCCGCACAATGGCAGTTCATGGCACCCGATACTCAGATATTGATTGCAACCGATGCTGCCGGCGAAGGTATCAACTTGCAATTCTGTCGATTGCTTATCAACTGGGATATACCATGGAATCCCAACCGTTTGGAGCAGCGTATGGGACGTATCCATCGTTATGGACAAAAGGAGGATGTGCTTGTATTCAATATGGTTGCAGACAATACACGCGAAGGTCAAGTGCTCTCCAAGTTGCTTACCAAGCTGGATGTTATCCGTGAGAGTATGGGAGATGACCGTGTGTATGATGTGATTCAAGATGTATTGAAAGATGTAAGCCTTGAAGCTATCATTTCTTCTGTATTCGATGGTAAGGAGTCCGACCTCGACCTATTCCTGAATCAGAACAATCAACAATTGGAATCTGAGTTCAAGAATCGCATCGAAGAGCAACAGAATGCCATAGCACATAGTGAAGTCGATTACAAGGATGCCCGCATACTGAAAGAGGATTCTGATGAAAAACGGTTGCAACCTATCTACATCCAATTGTTCTTTGAACGGGCATTCTGCTATTTAGGTGGTCAATACGAAGCTGTGCAAAAAGGAATCTACAAGATAACATCCATTCCTGACATCTTGAGCAAACAGTTGAAGGAAAGTTACAATATATTGGCCGATAATCTCAGCCAGCTGCTATTCTGTTTCGACAAACAGATATTCCTTGACTATCAGAATACGGCTGCCATCTTGGGCAAAGTACATTACATCAATCCAGGTAATGCTCTATTTGATGCTTTGGTGGATTGTGTGCGTAAGGAATTCAAGGAAGAGATGCTGAAAGGTACCATATTGGTGTCACCGGAAGACACCGAAGAGTATTTTGCCTTCTTTGTCAAGAACCAGATTACAGACAATCGTCCCAACAAGGGAGACGACAGTATTGCCAACGAACTGTTAAGCTTCATTTATCAGACGACTGACGGTTCTTACCATAGCACTTCTCCGGCCAAGTTCCTCGATTTGCATGCTCCATCGCAATTTGCCAAGGAGATATTGCCACCCGAAACAGTACAAAGTCATGAAGTGATGAGTTGGGCGTTCGAGAATATTACCTTACCTTTGTTTGAAGAAACGAAAGTGAAGGTTGGGGAAGACTCAGCCAAACGTCAGGAATACCTCCGAACGGCTTTCAGTCAAATCATCATGGACTTGGATATTGCCATCAATGAAATGCAGATGAAGGCATTCATGGGGGATATGAAGTTGCAAGAAAAGTTACAGCATAAGATTGAGCGGAAAAAGGAGTTGATGCACAAACGGGAAGAGCGTATTGCGGAAATGGGTCAGATGACCGAGGTATCACCCAAAGAACCTGAAATTATTGGATGTGCCTACGTGGTGCCGCTTTCGCAAGTGGAATACGAACAACATTTCCACATGAAGCGTGATGAAGAGGTAGAAGCTATTGCCATGCAATTTGCGATGGAATATGAAACGAGTCAAGGACGTACTCCCGAAGATGTGTCGGAACAGAATTTGGGCTACGACATCAAGAGCATCGATGCTTACGAAATGAAACGCTACATCGAGGTGAAAGGTCGTGCAACTACCGATGGTGTCATGCTTTCTGAAAATGAATGGAACCGTTTGGCTCAATTGGGAAACAAAGCATGGCTCTACATTGTCGTGAATTGCAAAACCACTCCTACACTATATCGCATACAGAACCCGGCCGAACGTCTATCGTTTGAAAAGATGTCGAAGGGAGTTCAATATTACTTGCCATTGGAAGAGTGGCAACAAAAAATACATAAAGGAATAAAAAGAAAAACAATCAATACTATGACA
>OKWD01000023.1_pt1 | contig 24551 bp, 30 predicted proteins | sample 1607011 | NCBI WGS metagenome assembly OKWD01 (sample SAMN04414077, study PRJEB24778) | human gut metagenome | material: faecal | host: Homo sapiens | reverse complement strand
TCACTAATTCTCGTATATATAGGATACGGTAATAAAGTGAAGTTGATTTAATCCCATTTCAGAATCACTTCACTATATTCCTAATATATACACCCCGAGAATAAAGTGAGTGATTGCAGGGAAATGGGCTAATAGTGGAAGTCAGGCATGAATGTGTATTTTCTGCCTGTCTCCTGCACTATCATCCGTTTGTTGCGGAGCATGGTGATGAGCGATACCGCCTTTTTATGGTTCAGCTTTACACCCACTGACATATAGGTCTTGATTAAGGCATCTTCCAGTTCCTTGTAGCCGTATTCCTCTTTCAGCCCGAAAACGGCTTCCAATGCGATACGGTGCTGCTGCTCGGTGATATGCCTGTAAGGGTCGAACTTCTCTTCTTCGGGTCTTCCCGGCTTCTTTGTTTCAGGTTTGTATCCCTCAATGAGTTCGGGAAGGGCTTTGTCGTTGATACGGAATGCGAAAGGCTCAAAGTCCATTGCCCGGATGTGAATGGCTGAAACATGGCTGATGTCACCGTTGCCCTTGTCCTTTTCTACCTGCAATACGGTTTCCGCCTTGTTGTTCAACTCCGTACCGATGTGCCCTCTTGCGTTCTCATCCCCTTTGTTCTGATGCAGTATCGTATGGATATGTATCTGCCTGTCGTCCGTCCACTGCATCAGCTTGGATATGATGCGTGTGGATTCACCGGGGCTGTTGATGTCGTACACCATATCACGGATGCCGTCTATGATTACAAGACCAATGTCGGGAGTGTTGTAGATAGCCTGTTCTACAATCCTGATACGTTGCTCAGGCGTGTATTTTCTCAAAGCGAGAAATTCAAGGTTCTCATTGTCCCTGTCATCTGGCAAGCCGACCATCCGCAAAATGCGTGTCATGACTTTCAGGCAATGGTAAGGGCTTTGCTCTGTATCAACATAAAGCACTTTCCGCTTATCTTCCGGCAGTTCCGCCACATACCGCAACACTGTGCCGTTCTTCAATGCGGCGGCTACGATAGCCGACACATTGAACGTCTTTTGCTCTTGGCTTTGCCGATGGATGCACTGAAATTCCCCAATGTCCCTATGACGGAACCATGTACTTTGAGAATCTCCGGTGCTTTTTCATAACTTTTCGACAGGCTCAAACGTGAGGCTTGCCAAAGGATTACGGCTTCTTCTGCCGATATGTCCTTAATCTCTTTCATATAGTCCATAGCCATACCACCCGTTATTTCCGTCCTCCGGTTTTCTTTCCTGCCAGTTCAAGGGCAAGTTCCGCATCAACGATAATCTTGCGCCCTATTTGCGTAATAGCTTTGTCTATCTTACCGCTTTTCTTTATACGGTTGGCGGTGGGCAGACTACACCCGAACAGTTTGGCAATGCCCAGTATTCCGTACACATATTTTCTTTCTGTGTCCGTAACGGGTCGTGGTTGCGTTTCCGTTTGACCGGAAGCGTGCTTGCTCAGGAATATGAACTCTTCGCCTGTCATCTGCCAGACGGGTTTTAATAATAACTCTTGAAGATTTGTCATCGTTCAATCTATTTAGCCGTTAAACAATCAGCCCTGCGCACTGGCTGTTATCTCTGTTCTCGAACGATGCAAAATTAGGTAGGGGCGTGAGTGGTAAGGATGTGGTTGGTGTAAATGGAATATCCTGTTATTCTCTGAATATCAAATAATAAAAATACCACTCAAAAAATTAATTTGAGTGGTAAAAAGTGGTGATTTCGTAAAATGTCAGGACATATCACGGATTATCGGAATATTGCGTCCATTTCTTTGGCGAACTTCTGGTTGCTGTCACTTGGGAAATCGGAAACAGGTTCCTTGTATTTTGACTTGTAATAGTTCTCTTCAATATCCAGCATTTTGAGGATATTCTTTTTCCAATTCTCCCTGTCAAGTTTGGGCAGTTGTTCACCCATCAGGAATATCAGGTAGCAGACACGTATTTTCTCTCTCGTTTTTATTTTCAGCTTGCATTTGCCGGGGTGCAGATTCATACAAGCATAGAAATCATATTCGGAAATATTCTCGAATTGTTCTCCTACGCAGGTCGTGTAAACGTGCGAAAGCAACTCCATGTCGAAATATTCGTGTTGTTCCTCTTTGGGTGCTTCTTCTTGCATATCGGGTTCGCTTGGCTTGGTTAGCTCTTCCGGTTTATCTTTAGCTACGGGAATATATTTTGCTAATATTTCCATAAAATGGAAACTCAATTTATAAATATCTCCGCAGCAGTTCTCTATATATTGGAAAGCCTCTTTTCTTGCTTGCTTTTGCAATTCATAAAGCCTGTTCAGTTCTTCTTTTTCTTTCTCATATTCAGCCTTGCAGCGTTCATATTCCTTTTCGGCTTGCTTTTCTTCTTCTGCCGTATGTTCCCTGTAACCAATAGAATCATATCTGTTATATGCCTCGTTCAAAGGCTTGTTTAGTCTTTGTGTAACCTCCAGTTGTTCCTCTATATCAATATTATATCTATCAGCGAAATGGTAGCACACACGAGAAATTATCTCATCATCAAGCAATGGATATTTTTCGTAAAGCATCATGTTTTTCTCTATCTCGGCTCTTAGACTGTCGAGAATCAGAGTGTACTGTTCTTTCTGCTTGTCAAGTACCAATTCAAGGATAGCGGCTTCAAAAACTTTTGTGTCATTGTATTGCTTGTAGAAGTCCGTGATGAATTTCTGCCTGTCAAAAGAAAAAGTATGGCTTACAATAAAGTCACTGTATATTCGGTTGAGTTCACCGTATTGGGGAATCATAATCAGTATTTCTCCTGCCATATATCTTGGGTTTATGGATTTTTGTCTTTATCAAGAAAGGAAGCCAGTTCTTCTTCCACTTCTTCTATACTTGGCAGAGCGATTTTAAGTTTTCAGGTATAGCCTTGCTCAGTTGGTAATCGCTGATACCTATCGGCTGGTCATAGCCTGTCAATGCGTATTGTGCTACAACTTCGTCTTTTCCCTTGCACAGCAACAACCCGATAGTCTTGTTGTCATTCTCTCCCCTCAGTTTATCATCCACCACATTGATGTAGAAGTTCAGTTGCCCTGCATACTCCGGTTTGAATGGGGTAGCCTTTAATTCTACCACGATATATGCGTGCAACGGAATGGAATATAGAATCAGGTCGGCAAAGAAATCGCTGTTTCCGACTTGGAAGTGCTTCTGCCGGGCAACGAAGGCAAAACCGTTGCCCATTTCCAACAGGTAGCGGGTAACGTGTTTCACCAGCTGTTCTTCAATATCCCTTTCGTCTGCTTTTTCTTTGGCTCCTGCCAAATCAAAGATGTACGGGTCTTTGAGTAGGTAATTGGCAAGGTCGCTTTGTGGAGCCGGAAGTGTGGTCGTGAAATTGTTTACCTTGTTGTTGCTGATTTGTCGGCTATACAAATCACTGTCAATTTGCATTTTCAATACATTGCTGCTCCATCCCATTTCCACAGACTGCTTCATGTACCAGTAGCTTAGACCTAAAGGTAGCGAACTGTCAAGTATAGTCATTTGGCTTGTCCAGTTTATTTTGGCTATAGGAGAGGTCAAGAAAACTTCTTCTATTTCCCTGATTCCCATCCTGTAAATGGCAGACACGGTTTTCCCACATCTTCAAATTGCGCAGGAACTTCCTGCGTAATTGCTAATGATTGACAATCAATCGATTGTATTTGCGCAGTAAGTTCCTGCGTAAATTGCTTGTCATTCAGTTTTAATACTTCATTGGTCACACTCTGTATGGTTGGGACAGACAGGCTTGCATCTGTTTCTATGAAACTTTGTCAACGCTCTTAAAGGATATGCTTTTGCAAACTGGCACATATAGGTAAGGTTACGTTCCGAATAGCCTTTCTTTTCAGGGTAATGCAGTCGGATAGCCTTTGCCAACTGCTTGATGATTTTGCTTCCCCATCCGTGCAGCTGCTGGTGATAAAGGATGTAATTGCCTATCTTCCAGTAATGGAAACAGCATTTGTGCATTGGCTGCAAACAATCAGCCTTACTTGTGCCTGTTCTATTTCCGAACCGACCGCTTGTATGAATGCATCAAAATTCGTTTTCTCTATGTTGGATTCCTTGTTGCTCATATTGTGATGATAATTTCTACAAATATAGTCATTGGTAACTATCTATGAAACTGTTTGATACTTTTATAGTTGATTAAACTTGTTCATGGCATTTGCCTTAATATCATCCGCTATGTCAATGTAGGGTTTCATAGCTTTGTAGTCGCTGTGTCCCGTCCATTTCATGACCACCTGTGCCGGGATTCCGAGAGCCAGCGCATTGCAGATGAATGTCCTTCTTCCTGCATGGGTACTGAGCAAAGCGTATTTGGGTGTGACTTCATCAATACGTTCATTTCCCTTGTAGTAGGTTTCCCGTACAGGCTCGTTGATTTCTGCCAGTTCGCCCAGCTCTTTCAGGTAATCGTTCATCTTCTGGTTGCTGATGACGGGCAGAGCCATGTAATTCTCGAAATGGATGTCCTTGTATTTGTCCAGTATGGCTTTGCTGTATTTGTTCAGTTCAATCGTCAGGCTGTCGGCAGTCTTGACTGTGGTTATTTCGATGTGGTCGGACTTCACATCGCTTCTTTTCAGATTGCGAACATCCGAATACCGCAAACTCGTAAAGCAGCAGAACAGGAAAACATCACGCACACGTTCCAGGTATTGCTTATCCTTGGGTATCTGGTAGTCTTTCAGCTTGTTCAGTTCATCCCAAGTCAGGAAGATTACTTTTTTCGAGGTGGTTTTCAGTTTCGGTTTGAATGTATCGTATGCAATGTTCTGATGATGTCCTTTCTTGAAGCTCCAGCGCAGGAACCATTTGAGGAATCCCATTTGCTTGCCGATGGTGCTGTTTCTCATATCCTTGGTATCACGCAGGAAGTTGACGTATTCGTTCAATCCAAACTCGTCGAAATAGTTAAATGTTGCATCCTCCTTGAACTCTTTGAGGTGGTTCCTCACTGCTGCAAATTTTTTCATAGGTGGATGCCGTCCAGTTATTCTGGTTACCGCACTCTTTTACAAACTCATCGAACACCTCCCAAAAGCTGACAGGGGCTTCTTCCGGCTGTTCTTCGCTGGTTTTCATTCTCATGTTGAAAGCTTCCTTCAACTGTTGGGTCGTTGGCATGACCTCCTGCACCTCAAATTCCTTGAAAATATTCTGGATTTCGGCATAGTATTTCAGCAAGTCCGTATTGATTTCGGCTGCACTTTGCTTTAGCTTGTTGGTACATCCGTTCTTTACCCGCTGCTTATCTGCATCCCATTTGGCTACGTCAATCCGGTAGCCCGTTGTAAACTCGATGCGTTGGCTGGCAAAGATGACACGCATACGGATGGGTACGTTCTCTACGATTGGCACACCGTTCTTTTTCCGGCTCTCCAATGCAAAAATGATGTTGCGCTTGATATTCATAATTGGGTGCGTTTGAAATTCTACACCCAAATATACACCCAATTATTGAGATAGCAAAAGACATTTAGAAACATTTACTTTTACTCTATATTGTAATTTACACTTGATTATCAGTCGTTTGCAGTTTTATGATATTCTGTGAAAGTATAAGTTCGAGAGCCCGTCTCTCCGCAAAAGTAGAAAAGTTAAAGTTGTAGATTCTTGAATTTGAACAATTCAAGAATTTTTCTTTTTCCAGCACTTATCTGTATGGATGATAATGCGGAAAGTGGTGAATACAAAAGGTGAATAAGAAACAGTACCCATAGTTCAGGCAGATTGATTTTATAATGGATGTAAAAACAATCTAATCGGGATATTATTATGGATATAAATTGATTGACGCAAAGGCTGGAAAAGTATAGCTTATGCTCAATGAATCATTTATGAAGGATCCCTTTCAAAATCCTTCACGACAACACATTGAAAAACAATGTATTGTGTAAATATGAAGGATTTGAAGGATTTCCCGGTATTTTTTTATTTAAATAGGTTTTATGATAACTCCAATCCCAGTGCTTCTTTTAATTTCAGCAGATTCGGGTTTTTCTTGCTCATCATCTGGAAACGTTCCACATGGCTGTAAGCACGGATGTTCTCGGTAGGGGCACTGACACGTACCGTCATGGTGATTTTCCGGTTGTGCAGACGTTCGCGTAAGTGATTCTGAACCGATGGTATCAATTGTACCATATATTTTTCCACCATATCATTGTCTACTGTCACTTCAAAAGTCGTGTCATTCAACAAATGCGGATGCATGTTCATCATTCGTGCGGAGTTAGCCTTCTCTTCCTTGGGCAGGGCGGCTGCAAATTCACGCCAGTAATAGTCCAGATCTTTTTCATTGAAAATATAATCTTCGTATGTGGCATCGTTTTGGGCAGCGGTGCTTGCCGCTTTTGCTTCTTGCTTCTCCGCGGCTTGCTGTTCGTGCAAAGGACGGCGCAGGGATATACCGAGTGAGCCCGCCTTGAACACCGGGATTTTTTTTCTCTTCTCTGGTCTGAGGCAGCGGGCTTGGACGGCTTGCGTTCATACTGCCGGCTGTACTTGTACCCTGTGGCTGAGGAGCGGAGGTTGCTGCGGTCTGTGCAGCGGCAGTTTTAGCCTGAGGCTGTGACTGCGTGGCGGCTGTGGAAGCCGCTTGCTGCGTAAATAGGGGTTTTAATATCTTCTTAGGGCCACGCCCACCACTTACATCATCGGCGTCGGGCAGAGTGAGTTGGGCGCATTGAATCAGTGTCAGTTCTACCAGCAGACGTTTGTTTTTGCTTGCACGATAGTTCAGGTCACAATCATTGCATAGCTTCATGGCACGGTACAGGAATTTCTGGTCGCATTTTTGTGCTTGTTCTTTATAGCGGTCGCGGATACCGGCGCCTACTTCCAGCAATTGCAGGGTGGAAGGGTCCTTGCTCACCAGCAAATCCCGGAAATGAGAGGATAGTCCGGTGATGAAATGACTGCCGTCAAATCCTTTTTCAATACGTCGTTAAAAGCAGCATGGATTCGGGAACTTTGTTTTCAAGCAACAAATCGGTCAGCTTGAAATAATATTCGTAATCCAAGACATTCAGGTTTTCAATCACACTTTTGTAAGTGATGTTCCCACCTGTGAAGCTGACTACCTGGTCGAAGATGGAAAGAGCGTCGCGCATACCACCGTCGGCTTTCTGTGCGATGACAGTCAGGGCTTCGGGTTCGGCGTTGATATGTTCCAGTTTGGCAACGTATTGCAGATGGTCGATAGTGTCTTTGATGCCGATGCGGTTAAAGTCATAAATCTGGCAACGGCTCAGAATAGTCGGCAGTATCTTATGCTTTTCCGTTGTGGCAAGGATGAAGATGGCATGATGAGGCGGTTCTTCCAATGTTTTCAGAAAGCATTGAAGGCAGCTTGCGACAACATATGGACCTCATCAATGATATATACCTTGTACTTGCCGATTTGTGGCGGGATACGTACCTGCTCAATCAGCGAACGGATATCTTCTACCGAGTTGTTGCTGGCGGCATCCAGCTCATGTATGTTGTAAGAACGCTGTTCGTTGAATGCCAGACAAGACTCACACTGATTGCAGGCTTCTCCTTCGGCAGTGGGGGTCTGGCAATTGATGGTCTTGGCAAAGATACGTGCACACGTTGTTTTTCCCACTCCACGCGGTCCGCAGAACAGGTAGGCATGTGCCAGCTTGCCGGTGGCAATAGCATTTTTTAAGGTGATGGTCAACGCGTGTTGCCCTACAACCGATTCGAATGTAGCGGGACGGTATTTTCGTGCCGATACGATATAATTTTCCATAAGCGGAGTTCTTTTTTCTAATATGAGTTCTGCAAAAGTACATAAATTATCCGTTTTTATGGGTAGGATTGCTTGAAATATTTCTATCTTTGCAAAAATCAAAAAAGGGATTCTTTGTATGAGCAAATTGCTGACTATTTGGAACTACATCCGGCGCCATAAGTATATGATTACGGTGCTGATCTTTATTGTAGTTATTGGTTTTCTGGATGAGAACAGCTTGATTCAGCGGGTAAAGCATCGCAGTGAGATCAGCGCGCTGAATAGTGAGATAGAGAAATATAGAAAGCAATATGAGGAAGATACGGAGAAACTGAAGGAACTGACCACGAATCCTGAGGCTTTGGAGAAAATAGCACGCGAGAAGTATTTGATGAAGAAGCCTGACGAGGATATTTTTGTGTTTGAAGAATGAGTAAATCTTATAATATAATTTCGATGGCAGGGGCAGTCCTGCTGCTGGCAGGTGCGGTGTTGCAAATCACCCGGTGGGAGCTTGCGCCTTATCTGTATACGCTGGGTGCTGTGATGTTCGGCTATGTGCAGGTCATGGGGAATCGTTATGATGGAAGGAATTTTATCATCAAGCGTTTGCGTAGACAGCAGATTTTCGGGGCTGTCGCACTGGTCTTTACAGGAGTATTGATGTTTACCATGAAACGTAACGAATGGATTGTTTGTCTTTCCATTGCCGCTGTCCTGGAACTTTATACGGCTTTCCGTATTCCGCAGGAGTTGGAGAAGGAAAAACGTTAAGGAACCAGTGTCATTTTTTTGTCCGCGTTTATAGAGGCTTATCTTGTGAAAATAGGAGAACGCGGACGACACTTGTTACGTGTGGTCCGCGTTCTAAAAATAGTTGTCCGGTATTGTTATTCCACAATGGTCATTTCATCTACCAAGTGTTTCGCTCCTGCAAACTTATCAATAATAAATAAGGTATAGCGGATATCCACACAGGCTGCACGTTGTAACTGGGGATTGTAAGCAATGTCACCGGTCAGTCCTTCGTAGTTGCGGTCAAAGCCGGTACCGATCAATTCCCCTTTGTTATTGAAAACGGGGGAGCCGGAATTACCTCCTGTATTGTCTGTTCCTGTAACAAAACAGATGGGCATTTCACCATTTTTCATGGCATAGCGCCCGAAGTCTTTCTTGTTATACAAGTCCTTCAGTTTGGCCGGAACCACGAATTCATAGTTGTTCGGATCCTCTTTTTCCATCACTCCTTTCAACGTGGTGTAATAGTTGTATTCCATACCGTCTTTGGGGCTGTATGAACCTACTTTACCATAAGTGAGACGTAACGTGGAGTTGGCATCCGGATAAATAGGAGTGCCTTCATGCTGTTTCAGCTTCATCATACCCTCTACCCAGGTTTTATGGGCCAGATTATAAGCATCGGTTTCGGCTTTCATGGCTGCATCGGTATCTGCATAACCTTGGTCTACTGATTTGGCATATTGCACCATCAGGTCATTTTCCAATGTCTTGGCATCCGGCTTTGCCACAAAGTTGTCAAAGGCTTCACGGCTTCGGAAGATGGATGTATCAAAACAAGCATCGACAAAGGCGTCAATGTTTCCTTTGAATTCTTTGTCTATTACTTTAAAGATGCTGATGCGCTGTTCGGCCGGAATTAATTCTGCGTAAGTCTTCAGCAAAGCTTTGGAAACTTTACGGTCTATTTCGGGATTATAGTCTTTATTGAAAAATTTATCGGCTTGTTTGATCAGTGTGCTTAATGCATGATCCAGCGGATTGATTTCTTTAGTAGCATGAGGTACTTTATATCCTTTTTCCAATGCTTGCAGGACTTTGTCTGTGGAAGGAATCTTATAGAATTCCGTTCCCAGTTTGCAAACTTCGTAAATGGCTTGCTGATGATATACGGCATCCCGGCGTTTGCTCACGATTTCTCGGATAGCATCGAAGGCTTTCTGGTAGGCGTCAGTACCCGTCTCACGTCCGTAAGCCAGAAGCTTTTCCTGTTGTTTCTTTTTCGTATCAAGTACTTTCAGCTGAACCAGTCCTTCGTTCATACCGATAGCATTCTTCCAGTAATTGGCTGACGAGGCGTATTTGCTGGCATACTGGATGCGTACTTTATCACTTTTCAGCATCTCTTCCAGCAGATTATTCAATCGTACGGTGCGGACGGTCTTACGCATGAAGTTGGTAGTCTGCATACGTTCTTCCACTTCGTCCGAAATCATGTATCGCCAGTTGCGTCCGGGAAATCCCATTACGAAAGTGAAGTCTCCCTCTTTGATTCCTCCCAGGTTGATGGTCAGATGTTTTTTCACCTTCAAGGGTACATTGCTTTCGTTATAGTCAGCAGGTTTACCGTCGGGTGTTGCATAAATGCGGAACATGGAGAAATCGCCACAGTGACGGGGCCACATCCAGTTATCGGTGTCAGCTCCGAACTTTCCGATGGAAGAAGGAGGAGCGCCTACCATACGGACGTCTTTATAGATGGTCTTTATAAACAAGTAATAGCGGTTGGCTCCGTAGAAAGGCTTTAGTTCCAAAGCGGTGAACGGAGTGATCTCTATATTTTCTTGTTCGGCAAAACGTTTGGCTACTTTGCTCAGATAGGAGGGGGACAGGTAGTTCAATCCTTCCGGGTCCTCATCTTTGGCCAGTTGTTCCTTTACATAAGGAGTGACGTCCAGAATTCTGTCTATGAAGGTGACAGTCAGCCCCTTGCAGGGAAGTTCTTCTTTGCGGCTCATAGCCCAGAAGCCGTCAGTCAGATAGTCGTGTTCTACCGAACTGTGTTGCTGGATATAGCTGTAACCGCAATGATGATTGGTCAGCACAAGACCTTCGGCAGAATGATTTCACCGGTACAACCACCTCCGAAATGCACTACAGCATCCTTCAGGCTGATGCTGTCCGGACAATATACTTTATCAATGCTGATATCCAGTCCCATATCATACATGGTGGCCGCATTCTGTTCTTTCAGATCAGTCAGCATCCACATCCCCTCGTCGGCATGGCCGGCAAGGGTTGTGAAAGTAAATAGCGAGAGTAATAGTATCTTTTTCATTATTCAACAATAGTCATTTCGTCAATCAAGTGTTTGCATCCGCCCAATTTGTCGATGATGAATAATACATAACGTATATCCACTGCGATACAACGCTGTAAGTTGTTGTCGAAATTAATGTCACCACTCAGTGATTCCCAGTTGCCGTCAAAAGCGGCACCGATGAGTTCGCCGTTACCGTTGATGACGGGAGAACCTGAATTACCGCCGGTAATATCATTGGTAGTCAGGAAACAAGCAGGCATATCACCGTTGGGCAATGCATAACGTCCAAAATCTTTTGCTTCATACAATTCTTTCAGTTTGGCGGGAACAACAAATTCCGGATTGGTAGGATCCTCTTTTTCCATGACACCTTTCAGCGTAGTGTAGTATTTATAGTGTACGCCGTCTTTGGGATTGTATGATTTCACATTGCCGTATGTCAGACGGATGGTGAAGTTGGCATCCGGAGCTTTGGGTTCCGGTGAATACATTTCACACAGGCCGCGTACATAAGTTTTGTGTAATAAATCCATGCCTTTCATCGATTCTGCCAGTTCGTTTCCCAGCTTGTCCATCAAGTCATATTTAGCCCGTACGTATGCAGTCATAGGATCTTTTTCTATGGCTTTCACGGTAGGTTTCTTGATGAATTTATTGAAATTCGCTTCGTTGGAGAAGATGGAATTGTCATAACAATGGTCTACGTATGCGTCATAGTTACCTTTAAAATCCTTCTGGATGGTAGTATAGAAGGCAGGTAAAGCATCGGCAGGAACCATTTCGGCATACAGGGGCAACAGAGCTTTGGCCACTTTGCGGTCTACTTCGTGATCGTAGTCTTTGTTATGTATATCGGCATATACTTTTTTCAGCGTTTCAATATTTTTATTAATCGCTTCTTTATCTTTATTTTTTGATTGCGTCTTTCAGCTTGTCCAGAATCAGATAAGGAGTGCCGAATTCTATACCTCCTTGAAAGACTTCACGGAAACAGGTGTAGTTATAAAGAATAGGATTACTCTTTTCGATGGCGGCATCAATTTCGCTGACTACTTTTTCATAATCAGTGTTGCCTTTGGCTTTAGCAAATGCTGCGAACTTGGCTTCCTGTTCTGCTTTTGTTTCCAATACCTTGTTGTCGATAATGGCTTTATTCATGCCGATAGAGTTTTTCCTAATAGTTGCTGGAACCTGCATATTTGCTGGCGTATTGGATACGTACTTTGTCACTGGCAGCCATTTCTTTCTTCAGTACATCCTGACGCACACCACGTATGCGGATACGGGGTTCGTTGGTGGAATGCATCCGTTGTTTCACTTCACTTTGAGTCAGATAGCGGTTGGTGCTTCCGGGGAATCCCATAATCATGGCATAGTCACCCTCGTTAATACCTTTCAGTGAGATAGCCAGATGCTTTTTGGCTTTCAGAGGAACATTGTTTTCATTATATTCTGCCGGTTCGCCGTTGGCATCCGCATAAATGCGGAAGACGGAGAAGTCGCAAGTATGGCGGGGCCACATCCAGTTGTCTGTTTCACCACCGAATTTACCGATGGATGAAGGCGGAGCGGCAACCATGCGTACGTCGCTGTAGGTTTTCAGATAAATCAGATAGAATTTATTGCCTGCATAGAAAGGCAGAGCTTGTGCGCTGATACCTGCTTTTCCGTTCAGGTCACTGGCTTTCAGTTCCTCGTCGGCCAGTTTTTTCAGGAAGTCGTATTCAAAGGTTTCCTCTTCTTTTACTTCGCCTGATTTTACTTTATTGTTTACTTTATCTGTGACATCGACAATGCGTTCTACAAATTTGAACTTCAATCCCGGAGTCGGTAGCTCTTCTTTGCGGCTTTTTGCCCAAAAACCGTCAGTCAGGTAGTCATGTTCTACCGAGCTATGTTGCTGTATCGCTCCGTAGCCACAGTGGTGGTTGGTCAGGATCAGTCCGTCCGGTGAGATGATTTCACCGGTACATCCTCCTCCGAAAATGCCTACTGCATCTTTTAATGAAACGCGGTTCGGGTTATAAATGTCGTCTGCTTCCAGCAGTAAGCCTTGTGCTTTCATGCGGTCTGCCAAATGCTGCTCTTGCATCAGTTGCAACAGCCACATACCTTCGTCTGCCTTCGACGGCAAGAATGCTACACACATCAATGCGAGCAATAAAAGTTTGAATTTTTTCATGTTGTGTACTAATTGTTATTTCTTTATCCTTATATCGGTTACAAAAATAGAAAAAAAGAGGGAACTTTGCACTATAAATTGCCTTCTCGGTAATAATCTTCTATTTAGTTTTAAATTTTAATAAAATATTTTTGTCACTGAATTATAGATTGTACCTTTGTATGCGAAAAATAGTAATGGGGCGTAGATAAGCATGAATAAACTTTTTTTCTCTGTGGTGTCTTTATTGGCTTTTACTTCATGTGCCAGTGAGTATAAGATAGAAGGTAGTTCTTCTGTTTCTCGGCTGGATGGGAAAATGCTATTTGTAAAAGTTCCTAGTGGAGACCGGATGCTGAGTATTGATTCGGCAGAGGTAATTCATGGAATGTTCAAGATGGAAGGTATAACCGATTCTACTTCAATGGCATCCTTGTATATGGATGATGAGAGCATCATGCCTTTTGTCATTGAAAAAGGGAAAATATCCATCAGTATCGATAATGCCCGTATTGTAGTTACCGGAACTCCGTTGAATGATCGTCTGTATGATTTTGTGGGAAAAAAAGACTTCTTTGGATGATAGAGCATACGAGTTGGAGCGTCAGGAGAGCCGTATGATTATGGATGGAAAAGCACCGGATGAAATTCAACGTGAGATAACGAGAGAACGTGAGAAACTGGCTGCTGAAATGAATGCATTGGCTAAGGAGTTTATCCAGAAGAATTATGATAATGTATTGGGACCGGGTGTTTTCATTATGTTGTGCAGCAATTTTCCTTATCCTGTCATGACTCCCTTGATTGAGGAAATTATAGAGGAGGCTCCTGACCGATTTAAAAATAACTCCTTGGTAAAGGATTATGTGACAGTAGCCCGTTCGAATATGGAAAAATTAAAAGCTCCCCATTAATGAGGAGCCTTTTTTTATCTGTCTTGGTCTGGATTGTCTATTTTTCCTTGATATTTTTCAGGTAAGTCTTTCTCAATTTCCCTGTAAGCCTCTTCCATGGTTGCTTTGATGTTTTCCATTCCCTGGCTTTGCGGATAAATGGGCTTATGTACGACTAATGTCATAGGATGCCAGGATACAAAACCGCCGGTACGGGGAAGAATATTAAAGGAGCCGATAATAGTGAGTGGTACTACGGGAAGTTGCAAATCATCTGCCAGTTGGAAAGCACCTTTCTTAAAATATCCCATGTGCCCGGTAAAAGTACGTGCACCTTCGGGAAATACCACTAGAGAAGTTCCATCCTGTAGTACGTGACGGGCATGTTCTATGGTTTCTATTACCTTCTTGGGACCGGATTTATCAACGAATATATGTCCGGCAGCTTCACAGGCTTTGCCGACGAAAGGCATTTTGCGCAGACTTTTTTTCATCATCCATTTAAAGTTTCGTCCCAGAAAACCATAAATCAGGAAGATATCGAAAGACCCTTGATGATTGGCTACAAACACGTAGGATGTTTTTTTAAGTACTTCCGGATGTCCTACTACCTTGACAGGAATAAGTAATACATAGCAGAAAAGCTGTGACCATATTTTTCCCGGATAATATCCCCAAAAATGCGGATTGCCTATCCATGAACCAATAATGGTAACTATTGCTGTAAGTATGGTTAATACCAGCAAAATGGGAAGTGCTATGAATAGTTGGTATAAAATATATAGTACTTTCATTTGTCTGAATTTTAGTTGTACAAAGATAGAAAAACTATTTTATATTTTATGTAACGTGATTACTGTAATTTCCGGCCATGCTCCAAGGCGCATAGGGAACATCAGGTAGCCCAAACCAATATTGACAAACAAGGATTGTTTTCCTTCCTGGTATAAACCGTTGTGTTCGGGATATACGAATTTAGCAGGAGAGAAGCCAAACAGGCTGAACTGCATTTCATGGGTGTGGCCTGAAAGCATTAGCTGTACATCACTTTCCGGCAAGACTTCTCTGTGCCAATGAGTGGGGTCATGGCTCATTAATATTTTATACATTCCTTCCGTTCCTTTTAATGCTTTCTGCAGATCTCCATAATTAGGAAATGGGGGATTTCCGCTGTTCTCTACACCTGCCAGGGCTATACTGTCTCCATGATGATGTAGAATGACATGATCGTTATTGAGCATCTTCCATCCCATTGCAGCCTGTTTGGATTTCAAGCTGTTTAGATTGGCTTCTTGAGCTTCTTCTGTTTCCCATTTTATATAAGGAGAATAGTCATGGTTGCCTAAAACGGAATACACTCCGTCTTTTCCTTTTATCTGTTCTAGAATAGGGATAAATTCGTCCAATTCCGTTGCCACGTTATTGACCAGGTCACCTGTAAAAAGTACCAGGTCGGCATGTTGTGCATTAATAAGGTTTACAGCCTTCTGTAAAGCAGCACCGTTGCCAGTCCAGCTGCCGGAATGGATATCAGATATTTGTACAATGCGGTAGCCGTCAAAGCCGCTGGGAAGTTCATCGGAACTGATGGTTACCTCCCTGATTTGAAAATGCTGTTTTCCTTCGGTTGCTCCATATATTACATATATTAACGAGGCTAAAGCCAATCCTCCTGCTACATATCCTCCATACAGTTTTTTGCCGGAGATGATATATAGGAGCTTCATAAACAGGATAACAATGACGAAAAAGTGCCTTGGGTACGGAGAAACAAAGAAAAATCAATAAGAAATTGCTAAGTCGCTGCATGGAATCCGGACGTGGCTCATGTATAGAAAAGACTAATGTCATTCCCAATAAAAGAAACAGACTGGGAAGCCAATAAGCCCAATGTGTCCATTTTTGGGAAACACGGCGTATATATGCCTTGTATATATACATATCGGGCAATATCAGTAGCAGTAGAAAAAACAGAAATAACTTTATCAGCATCATAATTTATTCGTTTTTTATAGATTGGCGGCGAGAAACTTTTTAGTTTCTTCTATACTCATGCCCCGGCGGGCGGCGTAATCTGCCAATTGGTCTTCACCTATTTTTCCGATGGAGAAATAGCGGGAAGCCGGATGGGCAAACATGAGTCCGCATACAGAGGCATGGGGCTTCATCATACCATTCTCGGTCAATGAAATTCCTATTTGCTTCATATCCAGCAACTCGTCTAATAGGAAATTGACGGATTGGTCGGGCAAGGAAGGATAACCTACGGCAGGACGTATCCCTTGATATTTTTCATTATGCAGGTCTTTTACGCTTAGGTTTTCATCAGGTGCATATCCCCAAAGTTTTTTGCGTACATCTTCGTGTAGTTTTTCGGCAGTAGCTTCCGCCAGTCTGTCGGACAATGTTTGCACTAACATACGTTTGTAATCGTCTTCTGCATAGAGCCGCTCCATTTCTGCATCTACCGTAGTGGCGAATGCTCCTATTTTGTCTGTGATACCCGATGATAATGGACGCACAAAGTCACTCAGACATAAAAACGGGTCATCTTCTTTCAATTTTGCTGTTTGTTGACGCAAAAGCGGAAAACGCTTGCTGTTCAGCAGCAGATCATCTCCGTCGGCATTGGCATCCATGATATTGACCACTCCGTGGGTCTGATACGCTGTATCCAGTTCATTCAACATCCGATTTGCCTCTTTGAAAAGCTGCATGGCTTCACTGGCTTTCGGACGGTCTTCTTCCGCAAAACCGGTGAGCCACATGGCCCGGCATGAATCACATCCATGTATGTCCGCAATGGCGGCAAACTTGGGTTGAAAGCCCCATGCATGGAAAAAATAAATCCAGTTAATGTATTCGCTTACTTCGTGAATCTTGTAATTTACAATCATCTTTTAAACCTTAATTCTTGTCCGCGATGACTTTGGTCTACCTTGTTGTCACTGTAAACCAGATCACCATTGACGAATGTTTTTTCTACCCGTGTGTGGAATTTCTGTCCTTCCATCGGAGTCCATCCGCATTTGCTTAAAACGCAGTCGGCAGTTACAGTCCATTCATGATCCGGATTTACCAATACGAGGTCGGCTTGATAACCAGGACGGATGTAGCCTCGTCTTTCAATATGATAAAGTTCGGCCGGTGCATGGCACATTTTCTGAACCAGTTGCTCTATGCTTAATATGCCTTCGCGTACTAATTCCATGATAGCTACTAATGAAAACTGTATCATCGGCATACCCGATACGGCTTTCAATGCTCCCCCTTCCTTTTCTTTCAGTAAGTGAGGGGCATGGTCGGTACCTATTACATCTATCATATTGGTAGACAATGCTTTGCGTAAAGCATTCCGGTCTTCTGAAGTTTTGATGGACGGATTGCACTTGATACGTCCTTTCAATGTCTCATAATCTTTGTCATAGAAGTATAGATGTGACACGCAAGCTTCCGCCGTAATCTTTTTTTCACTCAGGGGTTTGTCTTCAAGCAAATCCAGTTCTTGTGCGGTGCTGATGTGCAGGATGTGCAGGCGGGCATTGTTTTCTTTTGCCAGCCGGATGGCCAGTGAGGAAGAATATGCACATGCTTCCGCACTACGTATCTGCGGATGATATTTTATATCAGGATCTTCTCCATATTTTTCTTTGAAGGCTGTTGTATTGGCACTGATTATAGATTGTTCTTCACAATGTGCTGCAATCAGCATACCTGCATTGGCAAATACTTTTCTAAGTACTTCCATGCGGTCTACCAACATATTTCCCGTGCTGGCTCCCATAAATAATTTAACACCGCATACCCGGCTTTTATCTAGTGTGGGGAGTACATCCGCATTCGTATTGGTTGCTCCGAAATAGAATGAATAGTTTACGATGCTTTTGGTTGCCGCATCCGCAAACTTGGCATTCAAAGCTTCCAGGGTCGTAGTTTGCGGAGTGGTGTTGGGCATGTCCATAAAACTGGTGACGCCACCTGCCGCCGCCGCTGTGCTTTCAGTATGTATGTCGGCTTTATGAGTCAGTCCCGGGTCACGGAAGTGTACATGATCGTCTATAACTCCCGGCATCAGATAATAGCCTTTCGCATCTATTATTTCTCCACAAGGCTGGGAGGGAACTGTTTCTTCTGCCAGCACTTCAGCTATGACTTCATTCTCAATCACTATCGAACCGTGAAAAATCTTGCCTTCATTCACAATCCGTGCATTCTTTATCCATGTACGTTTCATACTGTTTTCTTTTGCGGGTATTTGCGGAACCAGCTACCCAGTTTTAATTGAATGACTCCTAGTACAGCTTCGCCGAAGATACTTCCGTTCATTTTTGAAGTACCTAATTCGCGATTGACAAAAATCACAGGAACTTCGGCTATCTTGAATCCGCACTTGTAAGCAGTGAACTTCATTTCAATCTGGAATGCGTACCCTTTAAAACGGATGCCATCCAGACCGATTGTTTCCAAGACTTCACGGCGATAGCATTTAAATCCGGCGGTAGTATCATGTATGGGTAACCCTGTGATAATCCGTACATATTTGGAGGCGAAGTAGGACATCAGCACACGCCCCATCGGCCAGTTCACTACATTCACACCACTGACATAGCGTGAACCGATAGCTACATCATAGCCTTCAACGGCACATTTGTTATACAGCCTTGGCAGGTCATTCGGATTATGACTGAAGTCAGCATCCATTTCAAATACAAAATCATATTGATGCTCTATCGCCCATTTGAATCCGGCAATGTAAGCAGTACCCAGTCCTAATTTACCTTTACGCTCAATCATGAAAAGACGGTCGGGGAATTCTGTTTGCAGTTTACGGACAATGGTTGCCGTGCCGTCTGGTGAGTTATCTTCAATAATCAATATGTGGAAGAACTTTTCCAGTCCGAATACAGCCCGGATAATGTTCTCTATATTTTCCTTTTCGTTATAGGTGGGTATAATAATAATACTATCGGATTTCTCCATACATTTTTTGTATTAGCTGAATAAATATCATACAAAAGTAACTATTATATTAACACTCCCGTCAGAATTTAATTTTATTAATTAAAAAGAGGATTACCCCTGCCTGGCGCACGGATAATCCCCCTATTTAACAGAATAGTTTAGAAATCTTTAGAATGCCACACCAAGGCGGAAACCGAAATTGTTTAATTTATCCATATCATAGTTAAATACGGTTCCCTTGTTGGTAGAGTAGCTGTAGAATGCTGCCAGATGGAAGCCGATACTGTTTGTCCAGGGGTAGATATTCACACCGACTTCTGGTGATACATAGAAACCCCAAGTGTTGTCTTTCACTTCGTAAATGTAAAAGTCACTGGACATTTTGGTATAGTTGGCACCCAGCTTCAATCCGATATAAGGTTGGCATGCACCGTCACTGAAGCGATAGTGTGTTGCGAAACCGAAAGGCAACTGAAATACGGAATGTTGCTGGTCGGTTGTCAGGGCTGCCGAGTTGCTGATTGGTAGTGTCTGACGTGAAATATACTCATTATTGGTATGATAATTGATAAAGGCACCGATTGACAAATCCGGCAGTATATAATATCCACCTTCGAAGTTCATACCCCAACCGCTTGCTTTGTTTGCAAAGTTATTGCTGATAGGAGCGTTGAACTGCCAGTCTACATTGAAATAGGTAAACGGAGTTACCTGTGCTTTTGCCGGCAGGGCAAAGGCTATGGCGATAGCGGCTACCGCCATCAGTCTGAGAGTTAAATATTTTATAGTTTTCATATTTCCTTTTTATTTTTAAATGAATACTTGTTTCACTTACGTTTATTTTTTCAGATAAGGACTCTGAGTGAATGCTTGGTTGATGGCAGTCGTTGTACGGTTTACATTCAAACTGCCACTTCCGCCCAGTAACCCGCTGATGTATGCATTCCAGACAACAGTTAATTTTTCTTTTTGTCCTTCCGGAGCATTCTTTAAATTAATCATGTCGGCCAGCAATGAACCGGTGCTATAGCTGTAAGTGATAGGATAGGGATAGTACCATCCACCTCCCAATTGCCGCCCCAGTAGCCGGGATACCAATAACCGGGATAATAGCCCCACCAGGGTCCGTCATTATAGTAACCGTGGAAATAATAAGTACTTGCTACGTAGCTTACCTGTAGGCCGAGGTCGGCGTCGTCTTTATTAGCTGCGGTGTAGCCGGCAGCGTTCATCTTAGTCTTGAATGCATTGATGATGATCTGTGCATTCTCGTCCTTCCAGTATTCAGGGTCTTTCTTGTCACCGATGATCAGGATGCTGTCAGGGATATAATAAGTACTGAAGTCATTGAACTTAGTACTAGTGTCATGACTGGTGAATACCAGATACTCATTGTCCAATTTGTCCATGTCCGGGTCTTTCTCGCAAGATACCAAGGCAAAGACCGCCAGTAGGATAGGAATTAATTTTTTCATGTCAAGTTTTTGTTTAAGTTAATACTAATTGTTTTTCGTCTAGTTTCTCTCATACAACGGCCAGCTTATGTTTTTGTTCACTAACAGTCTGTTCTTTAGTGAATTTTTTTGCTGCCGGGTTAATTAGAGTTTCTTTTTTAAAGTGTAATTTAGTTTAGAAACAGCTTTCTTGAAGTCCTTGCCAATCATTGTCAGTGCACTGTCACCCTCTGCCAGAAAGTTTGTCTTTTCGTGTCCCGGAGTAGCGGAAATTAATTGATAAACGATAGCGGTGCTGTCATTAGGAATTCCAATAATAGTTACAACTGTACCACTGTCGGTAAATGCCTGGTTACCATCTTTTGTTCCTAAATAAGTGGTCGTCAGATTGTATGTGCCCAGTGAGTCTTGGCCTGCCTCCTGAAGTGTCAGTTGATAGTTGATACCTTCGGCATCAGCAGCTGGCAGAATACCTTCATAGCTATATGTTTGTAATTCACCCAGTGTGCTGTCGTTCACAGCGAAAATAGAGTCACTTTCACTTTCGGCTATTATTTCAGCACTTTTGTTTCCTTTAGAGCCACAGGAAACAATCATGGCAGCCAAAGCTGCTGCAATAAATACTTTTTTCATTGTTAAGTCAGGTTTTTAATGGTTATTTGGGTACATAACATTTGTTATGCCCGTTTTGTTTTTTAATAAGTTCTCTTTTCAGAAAAAACAAGACCATGTTTAAAATGCATTAAACACGGTCTTTAATAAATAGGGCGTTGTATCTGGATAAATCGGACTACCGTAGCCGTATGCCGTTCATACTTCTTCGAATCAGTGAGTTATAGATAATTTTTCCTTTTGATACTTGTTCTTCTGCTTGTGGCAGGTCGGGCATACTTCCTGTCGTAATATAAGCTATGGTGTTCTTCAATAAATACTCTTGGGTGTCTCCCAGTGGGTAGAGAGGGGAGATGAGGTTACGTTCGCTCAATGTGAAATCGGGGGTGATTCCATTTACATAGTTGGCTTGTCCTGCCGAGTTGAGAACGTATGCCACAACCGGCCATAAAATAAAGTTGTAACGCTCATCTTGGTATGGTTCCATGGCTACATTTTTGCCAACAGTCGTTTCACCTATTACCACTACATTTTCTGTACCTATATATGGACGGAGACAATTTATGACTGCTTCTGAGGCCGATGCAGTAAATTTGCTTGTCAGTACGTAGAGTTTGCTTAAGTTCAAGTTTTCGGAAGCAAGTCCTGTATTGAGAGGGAAATCAATTTTTTGCGGGTCACTGATGTCATTATACAAAGTTGTGCAAAATACTTTCCCTAGATCTGCCGCAGGTGCCAGATAACTTCCTAAATCTGTGGCACAACTCAAATAACCACCGGGATTGTAGCGTAAGTCCAGAATAAAAGCGTCGGGTGACTGTCCCTTGAACCGGGCGAATATCTGTTTCATCTGTTCCCTGTATTCTGTATCTGTTGCCTGGTTATTGGGGCCTGTACTGAATTCATTGTAGACCATATAGGCTATTTTTTTCCGGATACCTCATATACAGTATCTATATAGAACGGATTCAATTCTACAGGGCGTGATGCCGCTACTTTGACTGTATCTGTTGCAATCCAGCTGGAATTGCCTTCCTCATCAAAAACCAAGCTTTCTCTGGCGAAAGTTGTATTGCCGCCTTCCATCAGATATCCGTAATTATTGTTGGTCAGTTCTTCTTTGCCAATGGCTGATATCCAGTTCCCTCGTTCCAATCCGGCTTCTGAGGCCGGTGAATTGGGCAGTACGAATAAAATACGGGCAAATACGTGTGATGAGTACGTTCGGTAGGTCGGTCATTAATTCAAAATCAAATCCGTAAGTAGAAGTACGTTGCAGGTAGGAACGTGCCGCATCGGAAGCGTCCTTTATTTCTATATACGAATACGGGTCTCCTTTTCCGTTTTGTGCCTTGGTATAAACCAATTTTTGCAGGAAGTCTTCCGGTTCGGCAAAATAGTCCGTTTCCTTTATTGCCGGAATACTGTCATACCACAAATAATGCTCTTTCATTATTTGTTCTATCCATACATTCTCTCCAATTAATGCATAGTATTCCCCACTGCGGTCTTCGCCACATGAAGCCATTATAAATAAAGTGGTTAGAAGAAAAAAAGTGCTCCGTATATGCTTCATAATCTAATTCCTTTTTCGATCTGCAAAGCTAGGGATTTTATTTTAAAGTAGGGATAAGGTTTGGAATAAATAATCCAAAAAACCTTTATATAAAAAAGAAATCCGCCGGTTAGGTCAAGCAGACTTCACGGCGGACGTTCTTAATTTTTTATTTCTTTTCAGATTTCCATTTGTCAGCATATTCATTCAGAATTCTGCGGATACTGAGTCCGATTTTGATATAATCTTTCTCGTTCAGGTTGGCAAGTGATACACGTACACTCCATTCGGGTCCGTCGAATCCACCACCATTCAATACGACCAGGCCTGTTTCATTGGCAAGACGGAATACTACGTCCAATGGATTATAAGTTGTCTGCAGATGTTGTACGAATTCATCTCCGTAAAATTTCTTGGCCCATACTAGCATGTCTATCTCTGAATAATAACCAGCCCTTAGTGGATCGTCGGGGAGAATGAACCCTGTGTTGTCCCATAATGCTTTCAGACGGGTATGGATTAAATTAAGCATGGCATGACGATATGTAATTTTCTTTGTACCAGCAATGAAAAAGAAGCAAAGAGTGACATCTGCATTTGTTGTGGCAAGGACAGTCCTGCTGTATGGTTCAAGGCTACTTGACGGCTATCTGCTACCATACGGTCAATGAATTTAATGTTTTCTACTTGCATGCTCAAGCTGCCATAGCGTTTGGCTAGTTCGCTTTTTCGTTTGCGGGGCAGATTAGCAATCATTCTGTCGAATACATTTTTCTCATGTAAGGCAATTACAGCAAGGCGCCAACCGGTCGCTCCGAAATATTTGGAGAAAGAGTAGACACAAATTGTGTTCTGTGGCAAATCAGCCATCAGGCTGCGGAAGCCGGGAACAAAAGTACCATATACATCATCTGTTATAATCATCAGATTGGGATTCCAGCGTGTTACTACGTCTTTCAGGGCATCTACGCATTCTTTGTTCAACTGATAACTGGGTGGATTGCTCGGATTGACAATAAACAAGGCTTTGTATTTCGTGTCTCGCAGTTTATTGATATCTTCCACTTTGTATTGCCAGGTATGAAGTCCTTCTTCATTTAGAGTACTTGCAGGAATATTGAGCACATCATAATCGTAACGTGTCAATTCGGGTATCTCGATATAGGGTGTAAAGATAGGAACCATCAATGCTATACTATCTCCTTTGTGTAGCAGGAAATTTTCTTCCAGCGAGTCGAATACATAGCACATCCCTGCTGTTCCGCCTTCGGTGGCGAATAAATCGAATTTACCTTGCGGGGGTTGCCCGTTGCACATTTCCTGATTCAGGTAATCCTGTACTAGAATTTCTGTATATTTCAAGATGCGGTCAGGCATGGGATATTGGTCGCCTACAATACTTTCGGTCCATTCGTGTACCAGTTCGTCCGGATCGGCTGCATGTTCCATCAGCATATAATTATAGGTACGTTTCAATAGATCTGTCCCCGCATTTCCTTCATGCTTTTTCAGGTACTCCTCAAAACGTTGGGCTATGCCTGTTTTTGAGGAATACCGGCAATGCCTTCGGGCATGTCCATGACCCGGCGACACTCTTCAATGCCAAAACCGCCCAAGGCGAAGAATGCTTCACGAGCCTCCGTTGCAATCCAGTTGGGATTACCTCTGCCTGCATTCAGCATGACGTGCGCCATTTTCTTCACACTTTCATCTGCCATTTCAATCAAACGGTTTTTTAATTCGAAGGGACTGATCTTTTCCAAATTCTTGTCCATTCGGGCAACGCTGCTTTTATCACTTAAATATTCCATAATGTATGAGTTTAGTTTTTTAGTTGATTAATAATACAATGACCACTCCCCATATGATGAGTAGTGTATTTCCTACGGCGTAGGTCACGGTGTATCCTAAGGAAGGTGTTTCGCTGCCTACTGCTTCTTGTATGGCGCCCCAATGCAGCAGTGGTAGTACGGGCTCCTGCCGTGCATCCCAAAGAGAGGGCGGGATGGAACTTGAATACATATCTGGCTAGAATCAGCCCTAATAATAGAGGCAAGGAGGTGGCCAACGCACCTATGATAACAACATAGG
>OKWD01000020.1_pt1 | contig 25524 bp, 38 predicted proteins | sample 1607011 | NCBI WGS metagenome assembly OKWD01 (sample SAMN04414077, study PRJEB24778) | human gut metagenome | material: faecal | host: Homo sapiens | reverse complement strand
GTACTACGAAAGCCAAACAAACGGCAAACAAAGTACGGAAGAAAAACGAATAAAAAAATAAGATAGTAAAAACAGAATTAAAAAACAGAAAGCAAGACCGCCGAGAGCGAGAAACAAAACGGCGTTTACACGAAAGTGAGTTGTTGAGCCGTCAAAGGGTAACACCCGAAACAACACCGTGTGCGTTTAGGTACGCTTAAAGAGTGCGTTAAATAACCACGCTTCGCACGGGGCAATAATACCAGTATTGCCAACCTACGAAAGTAGGGAAATTTATGGAACGGGATAAATCGTATTTATTCCGAGTGCCGGAAATACGTCAAGACTTTTGCAAGTCGCTGGGAGTATTGAGAATACCGCCACTGAAAAGGACGTGCAAGAATAATGCCATAATTGCGCCCTTGTGCGCACGGAGATAAAATGCACGGTAGCGGAAAAACAGTCCGCACGGAGCTTGAGAAAAGAGCATTGCCAATGTTATGCCCATAATCACCAGCCGCCCACCGCCTTACTGTTAGCTGCCGGATTGGAAAAGATCCGGAACGTGCCAGAGAAGCGTCTTGCCGAAATTGGAGTAAAGCAGCGCAGAGCCACGACACGATGAGTAGAACTCGTGCAAAGATACGATATGCCGAAAATGCGCTCATTTGGATAGCTCTGCTATGGGGTACGTTTTAAGTGCGACAAGTTACGAAAAATTTTGCCGTGCAGGGTGAAATGCACGGCAAATTTTTGGGCGCGTGGCAGGAAATGCCACACTTTGCGCTATGGTGCAAAGTTCGGGGTTCGACTCCCCGAGTGCCCGCAATGCGTGATTTTGCGCAGTGTTTCTAAAATTTTATCATTATGGCAACTTCTAAATTGAACAAGGAACAGTATGCAAACATCGGTTCGTTTGCAGGTATCATGTTGGTTTACAACTCTACCAACAAGGACGGTGAACTCGTGCAGACGGCACAGCACTTTTTCGGTGCGGACTTTGAGCCTGCCGACAAGTCGGACAACGAGATTTTCCGTGTGATTAAAAACATGGTCGCAACTATGTGGCACACCATTGCGGAGGAAAAGAAACTGCGTGCCGATGCCGACGGCATACGCTCGAAATTCCGTGCCACAACCCCTGCGGAAATCATCATCTGCGAGAAGTCGGGAAATCGTATCAAGAAGTACGACCTTACCGACAGCGTTTGGGCGCGTATCGGTCTTGTGCCGACCAAAGTAGACCTCGAGAAGTCAAACCGTGATTTCCAAAAGACAATCCATGCCGCTGCAAAGGCTATCCGCAACGCCATGGATTTCGCCCCGAACCTCGCCAGCCTCGAAAAGCCAACCGAGAAAACGACCAAGACCGGCAAGGCTGAAAAGGTGGCGGAACAGCCTGCCGGAACGGTTGCCGACGAAAGCAAAAAGGCGGCATAAGGGCAACGGAGTAACTGAAACCTGCCCGAAAAAGGCAAAAGGACGGCAGGCAGCCCGCTGAACGTGTGGGACTGCCTGCCCTTTTCGTATCTGCCGTCGTAAGCGCGTGTTCTTGTGACGTATGCCACGGATACGCGCTTTTCATTTCGGGCGAAAGCAACTGTAACGTGATAGGCGAAAAGAATTTCCCGGCAAAAAACGGTGCCGGGACTGTACCTCCGCCGCAGGACGGGGAGTACACCGTGGACGACCTGAAGACCGCTCTGGAAGATCCGAGCGGTCGCTGCATGATGCCGTCTTCATAGCCCGCCAAGTGTGGGAGAAGGACTGCGATGCCGTGAAGTTCGACATCGACGACCTTGTGCAGATAGAATCGGCATTGCAGGAGATATGCAACATCACCGCAGGAATTGACAGCGGGGACGATGGCGAGTGACATGACGCGCACACGTGCTGCGGAAACTGCGGGGCGTGCGCGCTTTTTCGGGCATTGATATACACTGTGTCAGGATTGCACCCTGAAATGCCCGCACTTTTCTAAAATTCCCTCCGATATGACTTCCTTGCGCCGTGAGGCGTTGTGCCTACCTTGTATATAACACGGTTAAGCACGGTCTGGCGTTCTGCGGAACCGCCTGCCGTGCTTCCGCTGTTATCCTGTGCGGGGAAGCGGAGAACGGATGTGCCAATAATAAAACGAATAAATATGATAGAAGTGTTTGACGCAAAGCGCACCCGCAGTTACGGGTGCTTTGCCAGTTTCAAGGCTGCCACCGATACGCTTGACAGCCTTGCCGCGACGGGACAGCTCGGAAGTGTGCCCGCTGTCAGCGTGGCGGCGTATTGCAGCGGCGTGTTACAACGGGAATATGAAGCGGTGTTTGTCGGTGGGAAATGGCGTGTGCCGAAATCTCCGAAAAGGCGGATGCCGGAAACGAGACCTGCCCGTGGGAGACGTCGGCGGAAATGGTGCAAGGAGTACGCTACGGCGGAGCTGATGTTCCGAGAAGGGTTTCCCGACCATTTGAACCGCAGTTATCCGCTCTCGGCGGACAGCCTGAGACGGTGCAACCGGAAATGCAGAATTTATATGCAATAATAAAAACGCAATGAGTATGAAAACATTAGCAGACGTGAAACGGAAAATGACGCTTGGCTCGAAGTGGCGGTGTGTCCGGCTGTTCGAGGGCGGAAAAGACCTCGGCGTGCGTGAGGTCGGGAAAGTGCAGGGTAATGCCGTGGCATTCCTCAAACCCGACGGGAAACTCTCGTGGCTATGGTGGCCAAAGGCAAAGGACGTGCAGGTGGAAGAAAACGCCTTCACCGTGCTCCAGAACGGAGTGCCCAAGCTCAAGTACATCTATGCCGGATAGGTGTTCCGGAAAAAATCATGCAAATAATATGAATTAATAACAACTATGGGGGCGGAATGCCCCTATGCTTTATAAACGGATAAAGAAAATGACAGAAATAACGAGAAAGCAGATATCTGGTCTGCGGGTAAAGATGTATTAACGGCTATGGGAGAGGAACATAGAATCAACGAGATAAAAGGTGTCATCATCAGCCGTGCCCTGCTCAAGGAATACGGGTATGATGGCGATATGCCACCGACAAACAGATGCAGGTCATCGGCAACGGGTTACTTGAATACTGGGGCGTAAGCGACGGTTTCAAGGAAGCCCTCGCCAGTACAATGGAGAACATGTTCGGTGTAAAAGCAAAAGATTAGGTCTATGGAAACGAAAGAACTTACTACCCACCAGCGTGGTGTTATTCTACGCGGCATCTGCGGCGGGGCTGCATTGAAAGACAAGTCGCCGCAAATATCTGAAAACAATACCGTCATAACCTGCGCCGGAGGGTTGGAGATTTGGGACATCTGCTGCATCAGCAGTGATGCCGAAGCCTTCGGCCTGAAACCGTCCTTCGGTTATGACGGGCACACGAGAATCACTTTCACCCCCAAAGAATAAGCGGAATGAAATCATATTACTACTTGGACTACCTGCACCGTGAAATCTTCCTTGAAGAGGAGGATATTCAGACCGTTCCGGAATCAGGCAGGGCGGACGATGCCTGTTCCGCCATTGCCGAAAAGCCGTATGTCGTGGAGCAGTTCATGGCGGACTCTTTCCGGACACTCAAAGATGTGGCCAGCCGCCTGTGCGATTCCCCTGATATTAAAAGCCGCCACGATGCGCTGATGTATATCGTGTGGAGGGTGGCACTGGACATCAAGGAGTGGCGGACTCTGAGCCATAGCGAAGCCGCCGTCAAGGTAACCCGTGAGGACGGTTTCGTGTGGCTGCTTGTATCGGCGGAAAATGCCCGGAAGCTATGGGAGGCAGACGTATTCTCCCTGTACAGGCTTTATGCCGATGATTCGGAATCCCTGATCGAAAGCGAGGCGGAGCTGGAATCGACTATCAAGGGCGGATACCAGATAGGTATCGAGGTGGGGTTCGCCTCTGTAATGGACCATGCCGCCCGGATGAAGCAACAATAAAAATCGGAAACAATCAAATAACGAAATCAAGAAGAAAGGTATGGAAACAACATTATTGACAAAGGAAAATGCCCATCGTGTGACCATGGTGCGGCGTGTGGATGCCCCGGAAAGCGAACCGGTAGCGTTTCTTTTCAGGGGAAAGAGACACGGGTATTGCAGCTATTCCCATCTTGTAGGGAATCCGGGCAAGGAAGAAATCCTCGCCCCGGCGGACTTCAAGGACTGGGAAGTTGTGGAAGTGGCGCACCCGGGCTATCTGGAATAATATTTCAAGCAGGCGTGCAGCTCCTACAACCTCACCTCCTTCTCACCCGACGAGCGGGGTGAGTCAGACATCGCCTCGCACGAAAAGGAACTGCACGAGGATTTGCAGTCGATGCCCGAGCAGCAGCGGGAACGTTACATGGAAAACTACAAACGCTATTTCTCTGCCATGATCGCCGCCAACAGCCGTTGTGCCAGCGCGATGATTACGGGACCTGCACGCTTCAACACGGGCCGCAACGAAAAGGCCTGCAACAGCCACGCCAAGAGCGTCACGGCGTTCCGGGAATGGCGAGAACGTGCACTCGAAGCGATTCGCAAGGCTACCGAAGCGGCCAAGCCCGAAGAACAGCGTCTCGAGGAGGAGTGGCAGAAGGTCAAAGCCTTTATCGACGATGCCGCCTCGACCATTCACGGTATCGATACGGGTACGGCACGAGGCTATAGCCGGGCTCTCTTCGTCAGCAACCTCGCCGGGCGACTCTCCACCTATGTCAACCATGGCAACGTGGAAATCATCGACCGTGCCGTCGCTCGTCTGCGAGAGTGGAACGACAAAGTCAAGAAACCTGTCGTCACGGCACGCCATTCAATCTTCAAGTATCCCGAACTCGTCCGCAAGGTGCGGGAAAAGCAGCAGGAACGGGCAAGCCGATGAAAATCGTGAGATTCCGTTCGATGGCGGCAAGGTGGTCTACAACTTCGAAGAAGACCGCCTGCAAATCCTCTTCGACAAAATACCCGATACCGATATGCGTACAACCTTGAAGCGTAACGCTTTCAAGTGGGCGCCACGCAACCAGGCATGGCAGCGCCAGCTCACCCGCAATGCCGAATATGCCGCCGGTCAGGTGTTGAAAATAACCATTTAATCCAGTGCCCATGAGATACATCATCGATTCACGTTATTTCGACGGGACATGCCTCACGTCGATGTCGGATGACATGCACAGCGACTACGGCAGCGAGACGCTGGAAGCACTGCGCGAAAGGGAGAAGAACCCGTACCTGGTCGCTGTATCACCGGTACGCATGACACTGCTTGTGAAGCGTTATACCCGGGCACTTTGCAAGCCCTTCCATGAAATTACGGAGGAACGTTATTACGAACTGCTGGAATGCCTGCCTCCGGCCCGCATGCAGAGCGACTGGTTCTTTGTCGGGGAACCGTATTACCGAAACCTGTACGCGCTCTGTTTCGAGTCGGACGCAGGTATTTCCGGGCGGAACGTCCCATACGTCTTTCCAATGCGGAAATCTACCGCCAGATTCGGGAACACATGGAGAAAGTAAACCTGCATCCCGCCATCGTCAAGAAGGCTTCCTTTGTCAAATATGTCAATTGGTACAAAAAGACGGTCACCTACATACCGTACTATTTCGAGTATGGAGGTAAAATATATTTCCTGAAGAACCTCGCCACTCGGACGGGATCCGAATTTGGCGACCGCCGGGAACGGAACGAGATGGCGGCATTGCTGAGGAACCTGCGCGGAAACCGCTACGAATACTGCACTTTCTACTCCCAAAAGAAGGACATCTTCGAGTTTTTTGACTGGCTACGGAAGAACAAATACACGCTGGAAATCCAGGGCGACTTGTTCGACTTTGCGGATGACCGCTCCCACGTGGACTTTCACGGCAATGTATGCGAGTATTCGGCTGTGTTCCATTACCGCATCTATTCACGCGAGCTTTTTGGCCATATCATTAACCAGCTACGCACCGTGAAACGGTATCACGCGTGGCATAAAAGGAGGGAAATACGATGAAAATCTCAAATGAACCTACCCCATACCTCCTGCTCAAGGCAGGAACTGACAGTGCATGGGATTGCTGCGACTTTGCAATCGTGTACCTGTCAAAAGAGTGGAGACAGACACAGTCCGGCAGGCTGGAAGCCGTCAAGCCATTCAAGGATGACATCAGTTTCCAGTCTTTGAACTTTTATGACATATCGGTTGGTTTTTACCAGCCGGACGAGGACGGGATACTGGGCAGCGAGGACTTGCCGGAAGACAATACTGGTGCTTCGTGGAACTGACCGAAACGGAACTGGAAAGGTTGGTTCCGCCGGACAATGTGCTGGTCAGCCATATCTTGGCGGTATTTGCAAACGGGGAAGCCAGATACCGGGCGTACGGCAAACATACCGACGAGCGATTCTATACTGAAAAATTCCCTTTGCAACAGATTTTGGATATACTGGCGAGTCATGAATCTTAAAATTTCAAAGCAACTATGACAGAAATCATCAAAACGGACGGAACACGCCAACCCGTGCAGCCAGCCAATGGCTCAGACTTCACGCTGGAGGAGATGCAGGCGATTGTCGGCGGCTACATCGAACTGGTGGAACTGGACGGGAGCACGACAATGGTCGTCAACGAGGAAGGCAAACTTATCCCTCTGTCCCTCAATCTTGAAGCGAGCAGGATATTCCGTGCTCATCACCCGGCGTCGAAAGACTTCATCGTTGGGGACGTACTTGTGTGCAATAACAATCAAATCAGATAAAATTATGGATAAAGAGAAAGCAAAAGCGCTCAGCAAGACCCTCGCATGCTACAAAGAATTACAAGAGAATAACAGTGTAAACCTGATCGAGTTCCATACCGCTGACGGGCAGAAACACGGTATCGGCAACCCGGAAGCCATCAAGCTGTTGCTTTCGGTGGCCGTCATCGAACTGGAACGCCAGCTCCGGACCGCACAGTTCGGTGATATTCCGGAAAGCCTGGAGAACAGCCGCGAGTACAAGGCGGCCAAACAGCTGGAATACGCCATGAACGATTTGGGATTCAAGTCCGAACGTTTCGCCCAGGCTCTTCCTTATTTCCACAAGACACTGGAACAGACATTCTTCAGAACGGTAAAGGCTTCCATTACCGCTATGGCAGGGCGTGATTCACGCTGCATTGACGACCGCAACCGTGCTTCATACGAGATGTGTCAAATGCTGGCCTCCATGCTGGAAGATACCCGTCTGCCCTTTATCTAAATGCCATGTTCATAGACGAGAGGACACAAAACCGCCTCCATGCCGTGCCGGGAGAGAGTATCTCCCACGGCACGATGCGCACGCAGGACCTGATTCCGGCGTTCTTGGACGTTATCCGTGACACACCGGAGTACGTGCAGGTGATGAATGCCATCCCCGCCCATGCCATGGAGGACAAAGAAGCAGACTGGTGGAACAGCGATGACGCGGCGGGATTGCTGGAATCGCTGTTCGACACGCTCGATAGTTACTCACCGGAGGGGTACTATTTCGGTGCTCATCTCGGTGACGGGTCCGATTACGGATTTTGGAAAATGGACAAGTGAATGTCGGAACATGGTACGGATTACAAAAGACAAGCGGCATGACATTCTCAAAGACGGGATTTGTATCGGGCAAATCTATCTTGCCCGTGCCGAAAGCAGGAAATTAAGATACTGGGCAATCTCTTGCATGAGTGGAATCGGCTTCAACACTTTCAATGAAGCCCGCAGTTATGCCAAGGATTTCCTTTAATAAAAGAATCGCATGAAAAATTGGATACAACAGATGCTTTTGTGGCGTAAAAAGACGGACAAGGGCAGAATGACACTCGGAAAGGTGCAGAAAGAGTATCGCGAGAATGACGTATGCATGGGAGAACTCCTTGATGCCCTTCCCGCCGACGGCCTTTCCATAGAGGAAGCTTTCGAGCTGGCTATCACCGCCAAGAAGTGGGCGGACGGAGACCGTTTCTACCGGAGTATCAACGATGGAGAACCGGAAGAATTGTAAGGTAAATAACAATAAACAATAATGACAAATGAGCAGATATGATTTTATAAGATTCGGCGGCTTTGTCAACTGGGCGGACGAGGACACGGACACGTTCCGGAAAATGAAAGTCTGCCTGCCGGTAAAGGAGCCTGTCGAAGATGACACGAAAATAGGACTGATTTCCACGGACGAGGACAATCCGGAAGAAATCGCGGTTTCCTATTCCGTCAGGGCAGCCGAACTCATCCCTTGGACGGACTCATTCCAGGAAGGATACTGGAAAGCCCTGATAGTGGCAGAGGCAAACGGAGCAGGCACGGACGTATTGCTGCCCATGCTCAAAGATGCCGGACCTATGCCTGATGGAATGTGTCTTCCTGATGCTCCGGAGCGATGCCTGCAAACTGTTTCCGGTCCTGTGCCGGCTGTTCCCGGAAGTGGAGGAAATGTTTGAGATTATCACATGGAATGACAGGGAATATTTTGTCAGGGAACTGACGCTGTTCCGTGGAACGGGCGGGGAATACAAAACCCTAGTCTCTGTAACGGGTCTGCAAGACGTGCTGGTCGGCAAAGACGGCGCACCCATATCGGACGAGGCGGAGGCCGTGGACCGGAAAATCTGCTATTACTTCACGGACGAGGAGTCTGCTGCCGGAAGAGCGGCTTGTAGCCCTTGCGGAGGATGCGTGAGAAATCATAATGTATGTACAAAGACCAGAAAATGAATAAAAGAATGAACAAACAGCAAACCACTCCCGTTACCGACACTTTTAAGGGGATGCTACTTATGTCAATGGGTGTCCCTGTAGGAAACATCCGTCCCTACCGTTTGAAGTCGGCACCTTCCTGCCTCGGCGGTTTCGAGCGCATGAGCGTAGCGGCAGCACGAGCCTCGGGAATGGATATCCCGGAGACGGAGAAAGAGAACGATGAAGTTTACATATGCCGCTTGGGACCCGCCGTCTTCCATAAATGGATGCCTGTCTGGATGTTCGAAACCGCTTTCGAACCGGTTCCCGAGCAGAGACGCGGTGACCGCATCCGAACACTTACGGAAGAGATGAACAACCATCACGTGGCGGAGAAAGCCCTGAATGAAAATGTTACGCCCTGTCCGTGGAGCTGCTTTCCGAGTGTGGCGGCAGCCTTGATGACAACGGTGAACAATCCTCGACCTATCTCCATGTTGTGGACCGTGACCCCGTGGAACTGGTCATCACGAACGCGTCGCTCCGGAAAGACGGGAAAATCTTCATCATGGGTTACAGTTACTACACGGGCGAGGAGTACGAGCAGGAATGTGACGTAGAATCCGGCATGGACATACTGAATTTTATCCTTTCCCAAAAAAGTTTTGAGTGCTATGAATGAAGACAAGATATTGCAAATGTTCTTCGACATAGGCCAGTGGACGAAGGCCATTGAGAAAGGCGTGCTGAAAGACATTAGGAAAGACCAACTTATTCGGCTGACCGACGAGCATACCCGTATGGCGATGGCCTATGCCATGCGCCGGGGAAAGTACGAGATTTCCCCTCCCCACACGGCGCAGATACCCAAGGACAACGGTGAGTTCCGCACAGTGTACGTAAACGAGCCGATGGACCGCGTAGTACTGGGTATCGCCAACGACCTGCTCTTCGAGTTGATGCCGGAGATGCTGCACTCTTCGTGCAAGTCCTACCAGACCGGTATAGGGTGCGGCAAGGTAGTTACGGAAGTCAGCCACCGGATGACAGAAACCGGCAATAGCGGCTGTCTGGGCTGGAAGTCCGACCTTTCCAAATACTTCGACAGTGTTCCGATACGGTTCATCGACGAGGCGTTCGACAAGGTGGAGGCCAAACACGGCCAGTCTGCCCTGATAGACGTACTTAGGAAATATTACCACTCGGACCTCTATTTCGATGAAGATAACCGGTTGCAAAGCAAGTATCAATCCTTGAAACAGGGTTGTGCTGTGGCTAGCTGGCTGGCGGATGTACTGCTCTACGACCTAGACAGGGAACTGTCACAAATGAACGGCTACTACGTCCGGTATTCCGACGATATGCTTTTTATCGGCAAGGATTATGAAAAAGCGATGGACACACTCCAAAAAAACGCCTGGAAGATAAATCCATGAAGCTAAATCCCAAGAAAGTGGAATACCTGGCAGCCGATGTCTGGTTCAAGTTCTTAGGATTCAGTATCAAGGGCGGCATGGTCTCGCTCTCGTCATCACGCATCAAGACCTTCCAGCACGAGATCGAGCGGCGGACAATCCGCTGCCGGGACACGACACTGGCAAAAGCCGTGGACGCCGTGAACCGTTACCTGTACAAGGGCGAGTTCAGCTGGGCGATACAGGTATTGCCGGTCTGTAATGTGAAGAGTGACCTCAACGAGCTGAACAAGTTCGTGATGGACTGCTTTAGAGCCATTCAGACGGGCAGGTGCAAGATCGGCGGTCTGGGATATGTCCGAACCAAACCGGATGGCTGCATCGTCCGGGGACGGGACGCAACGTGAAGGCCAACCGCGATAAAACAGACCGGGACATACCGGGTTACCTGACTGTCGGCTGCATGCGTAACGCCCTTCTGACCAGCCGGGCGGTGTACAACACGCTGGTGGCATCGCTATAAGTTACGCCGGGCACACGGGCAGAACGGGTGGACGGGCAGGCTATTCAACGTTACAGGCTTATAACCAGAATCCATATCGAGATTAACCGGTCTAACACCCGGTTATCTGATATGGATTCTGGCTGCGCCTGTAATGTATCGGGAAATTAAAGTCATGTGCCGTCTGTCCCGCACCCGTTACCGGAGCACACCGGGAAAGTTCAAGGAATAGGTTTGGGCATCCCGCGTACCAACGTCTTCTTTCCGAGTCTGAAGGCGGCTGACCGTCGCCTTCGGACTCCGCAGAAGACCCATACGCGGGATACATCGGAAGCATAAAGCCATGTGCCGGTATTATGAGAACTTTCAGTCTTTTCCAGCACGGGAACGTGCGGTTCGGGGGAATGGATTCAGCCTGCTGTCCCCGATAAGCCCGTCTCGCGCCGTCGTATCCCTAACGTTATACGACGGCGCCATTCCGGCTTCCGCCACAGCAGACATCGGACCTGTAAAGGAACGTGCCGGCATTCCGGGAACCGCAAAAAGAACAGCACAGGGCAAAGGGGGCAAGGCCGGGATTCAACAGAGCCGCAATTCACACGGCTGGAGCCTGTGTCATCTCCTGCTAACACGACAGATGACACTGGTTCCAGCTGTACTCGCGGCCCGTATCAGGTTTTTAAAGGGATGTGCCGTCCGGATGAGTCCCCTGAACAGAAGGTAGCGCGACCGCATATGCACGAGGGACCCAAATTCAAGATACAGTATTCAAGCTTGGTCCTGAGCCAGGCAACTACCTGGTTCAGGACCGAAGTCCTACTGTATTTATCAGGACTATAAAGATACGCGCTAGGGGTTTGAGTGCCATTAATTGTAAACAGGTGAGAAAATGGAAGATATTTACCGAGAAACCGTCACCGCCATAGAGAACGGCGCAAATTTCCGGATTGATTTCCAGTCCAGAAGTTTAAAAGTAAACGGGAGACACATGATACGGAACGGCAGGTATGATGGCGCTCCGTGGTTGCCGGAGTACGGCTGCGGGGATTTTTTCACGGATGTGGAGGAGCTGTACCGCCGCTATAAACATTCGATACCATCGGAGCGCAGCCAGAGCAAGTCCCGCCGGTATTTCATGGCATTGCCCGAAAGTGACCTCGAGGACGGGGACATGCTGTACGGGCAACACCGGGATACCGCGCAATTCGAGCTGGAATTCTATATCCTCTGCCGGATTATAGGCGGGTTCACATGGAATCCCGAAACGATGGGCAAATGGTTCTGGCAAAGCGAAAAAGACAAGGACCTGGTGATACTCAGAAAATGGGTGGAACCCGGAAGTAATCAACTATTAACAAATTCACAATGAGCAGAAAGAAACAAGAAACAAAAGTCCTGTGCCCCGGATGCGGCACGGAATTCGCCATCGCGGACAAGGAATTTGCCGCCACGGGCACCGTTATCGGCAAGAATTCGGATTTGGGCACCGTCTATCCGGTGGTGGCCGGCCATAATTCTCCCGCCGGACTTCCCAAAGGGGCGCGGGAGCGTATCGAGGCACTCCGCGGTGCCGGTGTGGACGTGAGCTGCCTGTTCGCCATGCAGGGAGCCGAGGGCGGCGAGTATATCGCCTCCAACAAAGACGGGAAACTTACCATCCTGGATGACAACGACCCGATATTCGGCAGCATCATGGCACAGGGTACCGTTCCCAACAACCGACTCTTCCGCCGGTGGGTCATGGCACAAATGTTCCATATGATGTCATACACGCATTACCGTGAAAAAGAGCCGGCAGGGGTGACCGAGATGATTCACCGGAAAGGCTATGATTACCAGTGGAAAATGCTCTTGAACGAGCTGCACGCCCAGATGAAGATGGAACACAAGGACATCACGGGTTTTGCCGAGAGAAACCGCTGGTTCAACCGTGATGTGGTTTTGGCCATCGCGAGCGACTATGTCAACGCGCTGAAAAACACGTGGGCAACCTGGAAACAAGAAAATGCAAGGGAGTTCCCTACAAGCGTATACACGGCCGTAATATTTTCGTGGAGGACCTGCAATCCAAACTGTACTACCCGCTTTCCATCGCGATAACCCACATCAGGCACGCGTTGGACGCCACACAGCTTTACAACGCGGTCAGACAGTTCAATGACCGTCGTATCCGGCTGCCATGGGGCACTCCTCAAAGCAAGGCATGGATGGATGCCTATAAGGGAGCCGGGGCGTTCTTTACCATGCAGAACCTGATTCGTTTCCACGGTTGCACGGCTGTCAATGACCGGGGTCGGCGTCTGGACAAGTACCAGTCACTGGCGTTCCTGTCAGCCAAGGCGGAAGAGTATAAAAACGGAGAAGGCTGGCGGTTGCTGGCAGTCCTGAAAAAAATGCTGGCGGACAACAATATCAACATCAAAAGAAGATGGCGGCATGGCGTAAGAAATAGGCCGTCATCTCCATCCGCCCGGTAGGCGGCACGGTGTGGCGGGTCAGAATAAATTAGTACTCCCTCCATTGAAATGATGCTCATCCCTGTTAACACAAGATGAGCATCTTTCAATGGAGGCATTACATCGAAAACGTAAAGAGATGCCCCTGTTTGACGACCACACCGCTATTCTAATCAAAACGACATAATCCTTTATACGATGAGCAAGAAACAACTACGACGCAGGGCCTACCTGCTGTACCGGTTACGAAAACAGGGTATCCGATGCCTGACACGTTGCCGGACCATCTTCTACCCTTACGGGGAGGATCCTAAATCAGTACCGCAGATCTGCAGCCTGATAAGCGAATTCCATTTCCATGTCCAGTTTGAAATACCCGCCTGACATGAAACCGGGAGACATTGCAACGCTGAAAGTGCCCTACAAGGGCTATCGCCGTATAGAGCTGTTGGAACGGCTCCAATACACCTGGCTGGTACGCATCTGCGAGAGCGGGAAGGAGATCGAGGTCTATGAAGACGAGTTCGAAACGGATTAAAGGCACGGAACAATGAAAGGAGAACAACAGGAAGAACGCATACCGAACTTTATCGGCAATGCCGTCATTATCCTCACAGCCGCCCATCTGGGCTGCGAGGTGGAGATGCTCGCCACCGCACAGGAGGTGTGGCGGACGAAACGCCTGCCCGAGGCGGTACTGCTGGGCATGTACGAAAAGGCCGCATGCGATGCCGTGTCGGCTGTCCGGAAGAGAGGTCTGGCGGAACAGGCTGACCGTCTCGGAGAGATATTTTACAGGACGGGGGAATTTCCCCCGCCGGAAGAAGACAATACATAAAAAGGAGTAACAAATGAAAACAAGGACTTTTCAGGAAATATATGATTTCTGCCGTACGGACGATACCTACCGGAGCTATTTCGAGGCATCGGACGAGTCCCGCATTACCGGAGCAAGGGCAAGAAAGTACTATTACGGCGACATCCGCCGAGGCCAGTGCCGCGTGGGGACATTCATCTACTGCCAGTCGATGCGGCAGCTTGAAAGGTTCCTCGAGGGCGCAAGGCAGGACCACTACATCCATGTTGACCCGCCGGCCTGCCGGGAAGTGAGCCTCAAGGACGATATGTTCCCCGGCCAGACCGCCTATATCGTGGTACATGTCAGGAGGCAGGGTGTGCAGATTGAAATCGAACACCCGTTGCATGGTGGATGGGTGCATTTCACGGCACGCTCCCACCGTCCCTTCACCAGGGAGGGAATCATAGCCGAGGCGAAGTCCTACATTGACAGCCACATCCTGCTGGCACCGGGAAGATACCGGGACTTGCAGCTGGAACATATGGTTTCCAAGGAACAGTTCCCCGCATGGTACAGGCAGTATAAAATGAGGCTGCACGACCGGGCGGAAGCCGAACATCGGGATATGGTGGACAGATACAGGCACAGGAACGACCTTACCTACGGAGAAGCCCGTGACATGCTCGCGGCTTCGGGTATATTCTTCGACCTGAACTGCGACGAGTTCGAGCGGGACGAGATTACGGAACAATTTGTAAGACTTTGTAACAAAACATAATACCCAGGCAAATGAATCTATATAATCAAATCAAATATAACGGGTATCGCATCAACATCTATTATGATGATGACGCCCGAAGCCCGCGTGAAGCGTATGACAATCTCGGTACGCTTTATACGGCACATCGTCGCTACCGCCCGGAGAAGGAGTTTGATGACACTCGATATCGACAAGGTTTTTGAAGGGCATATCGGAAATTTCGGGAATCGTTCCTGAAGGAATATATCGCCCTGCCGGTCTACCTCTACGACCATGGCGGCATTACAATATCCACCTCGCCGTTCAGCTGCCCGTGGGATTCCGGATTTTTCGGAATCATCGCGGTACCGTTGGACAAGGTGCGCCGGGAATACGGGTGGAAGAACATCACCGCGAAACGCAGGAAGCGGATCGAGGGATACCTGCAAGACGAAATCAGTACCCTTGACAACTACTATACCGGGGAAGTTTTCGGGTATCGCATCATGCCGGAAAGTGACGATGACAATGAACTGGACAGTTGTTGGGGATTCTATGGTACGGAATGTATGAAAGAACTGGAAGCCGAATGCAGGCATATTATCGACGGGCAGAACAAAGCGGCAGCATAAAATAGAAAAATACGCATAATAACTGGAAATACAATGAAGACATCATACGGACTTGAATTTGACACGGTAACAGAAATCAATCCTGAATGGAGCGACTATGACAAGACGATAGCAGGATGTCACCTGGCCAATGCCAGGGTGGTCATCGTGGATACGGAATACGGGCAACCGATAGACAATGAGCATGACCTTGAAGAAATCTACCGGATTCTCGAAAAGAAAAAGACAGGCCATACTAAAAATGAACGACATGGAAGAAAAACGAGATAACAAGGAAATCAGGGTACGCCTGCACCATATCGACCGTGGAAACTGCACGGAAGTATGGGAGGTGCAGACAGAGAAGGGGAAGCCCAGACGCTATCTGGGACGTGACGACGGTTATGGACCGAAGGAGTGGTACACGCTCTGCGATGCTCCCTACGGCTATTGCGAACGCGACTGCCATGTGAGGGAGGACCTCACCCTCATTGTCTGCGACAAAGATTGGAACGAGGTGTTGCGAGACGGAACGGACAGGGAACGCTTTCCTGAAAGTTTCCCTTCACTGGATGAAGCCTGCAACGAGGCATGGAGCAAGGTCGTGAAAGTGCTTCCGCATGTCACGCACAAAGGTTTCGGGCAGTGGATCACCAAACAGTCATTCCTCCCGCTCAGCCAGACCGAAGAATTGAATTGGCGGGATAGCTACTATGAGGAAGAAGCGAGTGAGATACTCTCACGTTTTACATGGATCGGTGAAGAGTATGCCATATTCAAGGTTACCCAGAGGCACACCAAGTGCGACGCCCAATGGTACGAGTATTACGCGGGGAAGACAAACCGGCAGGAACACGAGTGGTATACCCGTTTCTTCGGTTACGAGTACCATGACCGGCATATCAGCGACGTACTCCGGACACTCGGAAGGCGGTGCGACGACATCATCCGTACTGCGGTGGAAACCCGCACGGACCACTATTACGGGCGTACGGTTTCCTGTTTCATGGACGAGTTCATCGGTTACGACCTGTCCCATGAACAGGTCCGTGACGCCAAGGAATGCAGATTGCGCAAGGCACGGGAAGACTACGACGAAGCGAACGCCTACTATTACAAACTGAAAGAGAATGAGGAAAGCATCCGTGGTATCGAATTGATGCTGCACTGCATAAGACAACAAATCCGAAAAATGAAAAGATAATGGCCAGAAAACTACATGTAGCCAGAGTTTGGCAAATCGAATACAAATATCCGGGTATGTATGGCGGGGACGGTCAGGATATCTTTTATGATATCCTGACAATGTTCGAAGTTGATAACTCCGCAGAAGACGCCTATACCGATGACTTCGAAATAGCCTGTTCGGGTCTGCAGCAGCTAAGAAAACATATCTCAGAACAGGATGAAACCTTCCGGCAGAATGCCGAAGAATTTTATTCCTGCCTGGCAAAGGTCGGGATGGACCGGGAAAAGTTTATCGAAGTACTCGATTGTCTAATCAACGGCAGTGACCAAAGCGATGCCTATGTGCATGTCTCATGGTTTTAATGATATGCCATGAAGGCGTTTCGAGCAAACCTGCCGTAACATCAAACCTGTATGAAACCTAAAGATAACGGGCTGGCCAACCTTCATGACCGGAAACGTGAGGAACGCGGTTTCTGCTGCATGCAACTGATCATATTCCTTACAGACAATGGAGTGAAGAGCTGGGATGAATGGCACCGGGCGCATACCGACGCGGCCCGGGGCGAATGCAGATACCGCAAGCGGTGCCCGGTTTATGGACGTAGCAAACATTTAATGAACAATAAATAATATGGTACTTAATATTGTAAAAAACGACCTGCCTGCCTCATGCATTGCAGAATATGTAAGATGCGTATTTGACAATGCCAAAGTAAACATCAAAGATGAAAATGCAGTATCCGTCGACATCGAAGTGACCGGAAAGAACGAGCTGCACTCTTTGGAAGGATTAAAAGAGTTGGAATACTATTTTAAAGATTATGACATAAGAATATGGTGACCGCCATGCAACGGGCGGCAAACCGGAAATTGTTCAACTACAGATAAAAACAAGCAACATGGAACAGGAAAACCTACAAAGCCGGAAACAGACAGAACCTTTCCGGAAGACGATGACACACTTTACCGTGAAATGACAGTGCACATGCCCCGCTGCTATTTTCCGACTTCGCTAGGCGAGAACAGTATCCTCAAATTTGCCGGAGAGGAATTCCGCCGCGTCAAGAATATTGTCTGCCGGCGCTACAACTTTAACGAGGACAAATATATCCGGGAGAACGCCGGCGTATCCCCTTTCGACTCTGTTCGAGGCAACTTCGAGCAGGAAGTGTACAGACGTCTCCGTAAGGATTATGCGCACCTCAGTATCATCTCCATCAGAAGATCACTTATGGAGAAAATCCGCGACGCCGTGAAGAAGGAGAACAACATCATCGGCACGTTCTACCGCAACTGCGGCGTACATTACCGGGAGGCGGAATCAGCGGAGTATGAAACCTCCCCGATAGTGGTGGTCCACAATTCCGCTTTTTACGGATACGGCGGTTATGAAAGTGCGACCGTTTATGAACTTTTCATCGACGGGAACGGCAAACTGCTCTGCACGCTCAACGGCGAAGCCGGCGAGGATTTCGATGAGCCCATCGGACAGGTACAGACCGAGGGATTGCTTGAGATTGCCCACTGGCTGGAAGAACACGGGTTCATCTCCGCTGATGTCAATGACGACGAGATTGTCGTATGCGAGGGGTGCGGTTCAGACAATATACAGACCCAGGCATGGGTGGATCCGAATGCCCGTACATTCATCGGTACCACGGGTATAGACCGCTATGATAACTGGTGCGACGAATGCGAGGACCATCAGCCATTCTGTACTTTAAAAGAGTTCAAAGAACGCATGGAGGAATGGTGGAACTCGTTGGACGCAAATCAAATGGAACAGATCACGGGTTGCCGTCAGGACAAGTGTCCGGCCGGAGACAACCATCAGGGGTTTGCCGAAACCTGCAATGAATGGTGGGAAAACAAGGGCTATGACGAGAAACGTAAAATCTGGAAAGAACATAATGACTGCTGATTATGATTTACAATCTTCTTAAACGCATACAGAACCTGTTGGCTTCCAAGCCGTCCGGGACAAAGGAGGAACAGGAAATCCTGAGTCTGGTCAGCCAGGCGCTTCCTGCAATGCGTCAATGGGCATGATACGGAAACACTTGCCGCCAATGAGCTGCTGGTACGGATATGCCCCGACACCAAACGGCCGGTCCTCGTATGCCATAACGGCAACGGGCAGTGCCTGTGCCTGCACAATGGGACGACGGAAGAGGATGCCGTCGACGTGGACTTATGGCTGCGTTCCAACGGTAGAGAGTGTAACGGCTACAACAAGTTGCAGGAGGCTGTCGTGGACCTTGCCTACAATGCCGGGGCGGACAACCTGTGGGAGGACAGGGACTCCCGTGCCGTCAATGCCGAGATCGTCCAGTGGGCGGAAGAATTCGAGACTGAGCATGCGGGCACTGATTGGGATGCGGAGGACTACTTCCTTGCCATCGACAGGTTTTACAAGGAAAAGACAAAACAAATGAATCCGGTTACAATACCGGCGAACTGAAAAAATGGCAACCGAATGGACAAGGAAATTGCAGAAGAAATCATCCGGGAAAACCGTTATCCGTCCGGATATGACATACAAGACTATCTGTTTGACAATGAGGATACTGTGCTTTCTCTGGAGGACGGAACGGAGCTGCTTGATGACTTCGACCTCTGGAAAGAACGTTCCGACCTCGAACTTGAAAAAATCATGGACCGGAACTACTGGTCCTCGACTGGTGGATATTAGATTAAAAACAGGAATATAATTATGGTAAGAGAACTTTATCAACGGCTCAGGGAATATTTCAACAACTTACCCGAACCGACAGAAGAGGAAAGACAATTTATCCGGGAGCTGAACGCCGGGTATTTCCCTATCACGTCCGTCCACCGCGATGACCTGGAAGGACAAGGTTTCGATGTGGAAAAGATCAGCGATGACGACATGCAGAATCTGGCGGAAAAGATGGCCGACGATTACTGCGAACAGTTGTTCTGGCCCAGCATGGAAATCATTGCCGGAGAAATCCTGAGTTTCCCGAAAGTAAAAACAAAAGACATTATCTGTCCGAAATGCAATTCGGAAAATATCCGTTATGATATTCACGAAAGTCGGTTCCACTGCGGCGAGTGTTCCCTGGCATGGGATGACAAGTTATATGCACTCGTGGAATTTCCCGAGGAAAGTGCTCCTTTCGAGGAAGAAGGAACCGGTTATCCGGCGATGGGGAAGCGGGGAGAACGGGGCGCTTTACGTGCCCGAGGAAGACTATATACGCCATACCGGCAAATCTCCCGAACGGGACAAGTGTTACCGTGCCGTGTGTTGGCCGGACTCCCAGAAATACATGGGAACGAAAGGTTGTGAACCCATACAGGATGAAAACGGGATACGGGATTTCGGCACATCGGCATACTGGGTGCCGCTGCTTCTGACGGAAGAAGCGGCAGAGCGACGAATGGACAAGAAAAAGGTACCGGTATGCCCCGAATGTGGGGGCACAGATATTGACATTCTGAGTGACGAGGGCGTGGCCGTATGCAATGACTGCTGCCTTGAATGGCCTTACGCGGAGGATTGAGAATGGAAACGGTAGATGTTTATACGGAACGAGGCGACCTGGTCACCTGTTCCGATTGCGGCAAGGTGATGCTCCTGCCGTATGGAGCGGATAAATGTCCCGCCTGCAAGAAAGAAGGTTGCCTGGTATGGACGGACGAAAGCTTGCGGGAAGCCGACATCGACTCCCTGCTCGAGAGGCACTGTAACCTGCACCAGAAGAGCGAACTGCAACCGGAGGAGTATCTTTCACTTTCCATACTGGTGACCGAGTATATTCCATATCTGGCCGATAAACCGCAGACAGCGCGTGAAACCCTGTTCCTACTCCTTGAAACCGGCTCTCTTTTCGAGAAATACTGGCGGGATACAAGATGCTTCCAATCCGAAAATATCTACACGCCCGCCATCAAGACACTGCTTGACAAACTGGACGTGAAACTGCGAGAGGGCGACACGATTCCGGTAGAATACCAGGATTGCCGCTCCCTGGAGGACTTCTTCAGGGTCGTTGCCGGCGAGCGTCCGGCAAAGGAAGAGGTATCGTTTTCTTCAGATAAGGAGGGAAACTATTATTTCAACGGACGCAAGGTCAAGGTGGAAAATTCTGACGAGTACGCCTACCGCCTGCTGAAAACCAAAATACAGACGAGCTACCGGCGTCCGGTAGATTTTTACTTCCGCTTCCTTGCCCGTTTCGGACCATACGGAACTTATGGCAACGTGTATTACCCGAGTATCACGGACCTGATATGCAGGCGTTACCTGCCTGAAACCGCAAAATGAATTCCGGAAAGGCGATGGACAACGGTTCACCGCCTTTCTTATTGTATAACTTTTTTAATATCAATCATTATGGCAACAGCATTAGCAACAACGGCCGCCCCCGTGCAGTTCGATTTCCAGAACAACAACGTCGAGGTGATGACGCTCGACACGCTCCGGCGCACACACAAGGAAAATGACATCTATGGCAACCCGCTCAAGGGAATCTACCATTACGAGGTGATAGAGCGCATGGCGGACATCTGCCAGAAACACAACCTGAATTACGAGGTGGAGGAAATCTTCGCCGCCCAGAACAAGAACAAGGCACAGCCCGGCGTGGTCGTCCTGCCCCAGGTGGAACAAAAGTACGGGGCGATGGCCGTCGAGGCGCATATCCTGCGCCGCGTTTATACGACCATCCGCATTAAGGAATGGGAAACGGACGAGCTGACCACGACGCTTGTCATCGCCTTCCATCAGGACGGCATCCAGGCGGCCATCGGCCCGTGCGTCAGGGTGTGCCACAACCAGTGCATCCTCTCCCCCGAACGCAGTGTGTCGAACTACGGGAAAGACAAAGTCACCACCGAAGAGCTTTTCGGTCGTGTAGACGAGTGGCTCTCGAACTTCGAGGTACAGATGAACGAGGACAGGGAACGCATCCGCCGCCTGAAAGCGAAAGTAATTACCCCGGTGGAGATGTACGCCTACATCGGATTGCTGACAGCATTGCGCGTATCGCATGACAGTTCCGACAAGCGTCTTTCGTCCAAGGTGGAGACTATCCCCTGAACCAGTCCCAGATTTCCATCTTCACCGAGGACCTGCTCAAACTCACCGAAGAGAAGAAGACGCTCACGGCGTGGGATGATCTATAACGTGGCAACCGAAATCTACAAGCCCGGACGTACGGACATTCCGGCCATGATTCCCCAGAACGGGGCGCTGGCCGAGCTGATGCTCTCGGAAGGGTTGCCGGAATCTTAAAAGGCTGCCACGTGACAAGAATCAAGGGACAACTGACGACAGCCGACTACCTGCCCATAGCGGAATATAACAGGCTGGTCCGCGGGCTTGAGAAGGACGGCGAGTACCTGTGGGAGACCTACTGCTGGCTGTCGTTCTGCACGGCATGCAGGGCCTCCGACGTGAGGACCCTGCGCTGGAAAGACATCTTAGGAAAAAGCACCATGACCCGCATCGAGCAGAAAACAAAGAAAAACCGCCTGATCAAGTTCAACAGGGACGTGCAGGAGAAGAACCGTTTCCTGTACGAGATGCTCGGACAACCCGCCCCCGAACAGTACATCTTTCTCAGCCCGCGTACCGGGAAACCTTACTCGCTGGAATACATCAACAGGCTGCTCAAGGTATTCAAGGTAAGGTACAGGCTGCCGATCAGGGCATTCTCCACACATACCTTCCGCAAGACTTTCGGGCGCTATGTCTACGAGCTGATGGGACGCTCGGCCGAGGGCCTGATCCTGCTCAACCAGATATTCCGCCATTCCAACCTGGAAACCACCCGGCGCTACATCGGGCTGGCGCAGGAGGACATCGACAAAGTGTTCGATTCCATACGTCTATGAGAATATTTTCAACGATGCCCGGAACCCGAGCGGGAGGTTCCGGGCTATGCTTTATATAACATATCAAAATCAGAACTGTAAATGGACACACCGATATATATCGACACATACTTCCGCGTCGAGTCCGGCTATGACGGCGGTCGCATGCCGGAAGAGAAAGCCGGACGCTTCTTCGACGAGGTAAAGCGCCTTTTCACGGAAACAGGGTTCAGCATCAAGGAAAACAAATACAAAGACGGTTGTCCCGAGGTGTATCTCGGAAAGACATGCCTGTACTGTCATCCCCAATCGTTATCGGGCCCTGTTCTTAAAGAGCACATGGAGCTTATCGAGAAGATTCTGGCACAAGGAACGACCTTCCGGTACCTACGTACTGACACTTACGGCGAGATTCTCGACCTGACGGAGGAGGAAGAACTCGCGTATTACCACAAGACTCATGACATGACTATCGGGGGTGTCTTTCTCGACGCCTTCCGCACCAAGCGCCGGAACCTGTACAAGAGCCGGGAGCAGGTGCTGGAAATACTCGTCGAAAAGCTGCGTGTCAAGACACTCCGTGGGAAGTCCGTTTATTCGAACACCTCCCCGGCATACCGTTATATCAGGGAAATGTACGGGAAAATGGTGTCTGAAGGACGGCTCGTCGAGGGATGCAAGCAAACCGCTTCCGGGAAACTGCCGCTCTGCCGCACGGCAACCGGCAGGGAACTGAAAATGAAAAGACGGGAAGACGACAGGACGGAATGACACGCGGTTCCGTACCGGACATGGCCGGATACCAGTCCGAAGACTTCTGTAAATCATAATTTTCAAGCCGGACTGTCAATCGAAAGAAGGACGACCCGGCTATACTTCAACAACAAGAGATAGCACTATTATGAGCATACAAATCGGAAAACTGTTGCCGGACGGCAGTGTCCGGCACATCAAGGCGCTCCATGAGACGCTTTCAAAAGACCTTGTGAGGAAACTCCGGGTGTTCTATCCCAATGACAGACGGGTAGATGCCCTGCTGTCGCTGGGCGACATACAAAAACTGGGACCGTCACCCTATGGAAAATGGACAGGAACCGGCGATACCGTCCACTGTTTTCAAAGATCCGTGACGGACGGGAAACACCGCGGCAATCCGCATCACGCATCGCGGACAACGCAGACATTTTTCGGCCGCATGGAGGACACGTGCCTCCTGTTCGATAACGGCAGATGGCATGTCATGGACAAGGGAGAATACTGTGAACAGCCGCTCTTCGTCGAAGATACGCCCTCCCATGACAGCATGAAACCGATCACGGTATATGTGAACAACCATGTCCGACTCGAAAAGATAAATACACCGCAGCACTGGCAGGGACTTGAGGAACTCGCCGAACGGGAATCCAGGATACTCTATGTCTACCGGGGGTGCCGCCTTGTGAGAATCGTCCGTTCGTCCAACCTTAAAAAGAAACTGTATGCGGCACAATAACATCGTATCGGCCATAGAATGGCTGCCGGAACACCTGTTCACGGAAGAGATCGTGGAAGCAGCCGTCGAAAGCAAGGAAATAGAGGTGCTGAGCCATATTCCGGGACGTTTCCTCACACCCGGACGTATAGAACGAATCATCGCGGGCAGCACGGAGAGCTGGCACAGCTTCGAGCTGCGCAATATTCCGGAGGCGTACCGTTCGGGAGCAGTCTGTGACTACGCCATGCGCAAAAAACCGAAGAATATCACGGCCGTTCCCGAAGCAATGGTTACCCGAGAAATGGCAGAAGCGGTCATCCGAAACGGACGCGGGGATTTCGACATTCTCGCCTTCATACCTGAACGCCTTTGGGATGCGCAACTGGCATACCTGGCCTTGCGCAGCTATATTTACGACCCGTATTACACGGACAGCAGGACAGACGCCGTCATGAAAACGGGGCTTATCCTCGGATATGTCCCCGTTGAGGTAAAGACTCAAGAGTTCTATTACGGGATGCTCGACGGGATGAAAATATTGAGCACGGTTACCGATGCCGTCGTGCCGTCCCGTTCAAGACTGCGGCATACTACCGCAAGATGGCGGAACATGACCTCTCGCTTGTTCCCGCCCGGTTCTATTCCTATGAGATTCTCCATGCGGCTGTCTGTTCGACCGAAGGAAAAAACTTCATCACAGACCCCCAGTTTTTCAAGCCGTTGTCGGTATATCTGGACGACATGCTGGCGGACCGGCTGATGGAGAAACACCCTTACATGTTCGGGGAGTTGCCGAAGCGGTTCAAGACACCGGAAAGACTGGTCATTGCCATCGATAACAGCAAACGGGAGACGAACTGCTATATCGACGAGGAAACTGAACAATCCCTGCTCTCGGTGGAAGTGTGCAAGGCATTCATCCGAAGAAACGGCAACTGTCCCGAATTTCCTGAAAATGTATGGACGCGGGAATTTGTCGACTACTGCATGGAGCACGGGACGAGTTTCCGCTGGTTCCGCCAGATGCCCAAAAAGTTCCAGAGCTCCGCGAACACGCAGGCGGCGTATGATTACGGTCATTACCATATCTGTGACTTTGCCAAACGGTTCATCACTCCGCAAATGGCGAAGGAGTGCTACCAGGAGCGCAGTTATGCACATGCCATCCCCGGACATTTCCTCACGGAGTTCTGCCGACAGACCGGACTGCCCGAGAAGTTCTACGGCGGGGAAACCACGATGCTGTCGCTGAAAAACAGCCGTGACGACTATACTTACTGCAAAGTCGGCAATACCTGTCTGGCCTTTTACCTGAAAGAACAATACGAGCCGTCCTCGGCACATCTGATGATGACGCGGTCGGATTCAAAATACTGCACGCCGGAGAAGGTGTTCGACGTGCCTGTCGGAACCTTCCACCGCACGTGGCTGGAAAAGATCGTGGCGGAAAACGACCCCCGCTTTGTCAAACCCCGTGTGGACAAAGCGTTGAAAGCCGTACAGGCGGTCTGCTATTACGGTGTCGAGAAGTTGAAGGACCTGAACCGTACGGAAATCTTCCGCAACACCTTCATGGGTGAGACCATCGGTTACTGCGCCCGCCGCAGGGACCTGACCTACCACAGCGACAACTGCGGGACCCTTATCGAGGGCTTGAAGTTCAAGATCCGGGGAATGGGCTGTCCCGTAACCCTTGGCGGAAGACATGACTCCTTATACGGCCGACATGCTGCACCGGAAGTTCGGCTTCTGCTATATCGGAATGACGGCATTCGCCACGGACTACGGCCTGGACATGGAGAAGGCATACACCTTTGCACAGATGCGCCAGATCGTAAGGGAGAAAGGGCAC
>OKWD01000019.1_pt1 | contig 25839 bp, 21 predicted proteins | sample 1607011 | NCBI WGS metagenome assembly OKWD01 (sample SAMN04414077, study PRJEB24778) | human gut metagenome | material: faecal | host: Homo sapiens | reverse complement strand
ACAATTATCATCATTACTTTTCTCAATCTCCACCCCGTCTTCATCGAACAGGCTGAAGCAGACGCTTATAGTGATTGTATACAGCAACCGACAAGTATTTTTTGCCTGTTCCTGACCGATAACATATTGATTCAAATAATCAACAATCTCCTTTGGCTTCGGCACACTTTTCATTTCCAAGTCGAATTTGCCGCTTTTGCCGTTTATGGGCTTTGTGTCAATATACTGCGAAATCATAGCATGTGCCTGCTCGATACAATTGTCGCAGATAGCTCCCTTGCCGTCAATTGTTGGAATAAACAGCGCCGCATCTCTTTGGCTGCGGCCACAAAAACTGCACCGCATTGTCGATGTTCCAGAATTTTTTTTGCCATTAGTTTTTATTTGGTCTCTCTTGTCAAAACTTCATCAATCATTCCATATTGCTTAGCCTCCGCCGATGTCATCCAATAATCACGGTCGCTGTCTTTTTCAACCTTCTTGAATGGCACTCCGGAATGATTCGATATGATTGTATACAGCTCTTTTTTCAATTTTTGAATCTCTCGCGCTGTTATTTCGATGTCGGAAGCCTGGCCTTGCGCACCGCCCATCGGTTGGTGAATCATAACACGCGAATGGTTAAGCGCAAAACGTTTGCCTTTTTCTCCAGCGACAAGCAGCACGGCAGCCATCGATGCCGCCATTCCTGTGCAAATCGTCTTGACATCGCTCGAAATGTACTGCATAGTGTCATATATGCCAAGTCCAGCATATACAGAGCCACCAGGAGAGTTTATATAAATTGAGATATCCTTGCCCGGGTCGGAAGAGTCAAGATAAAGCAACTGGGCTTGGATTACATTTGCTGTGTAATCATCTATCTGTGTGCCCAAAAATATAATTCTATCCATCATCAATCGTGAGAACACGTCCATTTGTGCCACATTCAATTGACGTTCTTCAATAATAGTCGGAGAGATATAGCTGCTGGTGATGTTCATATAGTCGTCAACAGCGAGCCCGTTGAGTCCCATGTGTTTCACTGCGAAATCTCTGAATTCATTTTTCATATTTATCCTCTTGTTATTCTTTTTTGTTGTCTATATACGTTTTTTATGTCATACAAATTAATCAAAGACGGCTGAAGAAAAAAATTTCGAGAATATTAATTTCTGATTTATCCGAAAAGCGAGCGGAACACTTCCTCTACACGCGCCACTTCTTTAACTTCCACATTATACTGAGACACATCCACACCTTTCAAATTGTGCTTTGGCACATAAATCGTGGAAAAGCCTAATTTGTTAGCCTCTATTATGCGCTGTTCTATCCTGGTGACTGGGCGAATCTCCCCCGACAATCCGACTTCCCCTGTCAAACAAACCGTCTTGCGATCGGCATATCGACATTTGACGAAAGTATCGAGCTGATAACAGCAAGGTCAAGCAGCCGGACTCATTCACCCTTGAATCCCCCCGCAATATTGAGAAACACATCTTTCAAAGCCAATTTAAAACCGACCCGTTTCTCCAGCACTGCCAGCAACATATTCATTCTCTTTGAATCAAAGCCAGTCACCGACCTCTGCGCTGTGCCGTATGCAGCAGTGCTTACCAACGCTTGCGATTCGACGAGCAATGGACGCGCCCCCTCCACTGTCACACCGATAGCAGCTCCCGACAAGTCTGAATCATTATCAGACAACAGCAGTTCCGATGGATTTGCCACTTCACGCAATCCCGATTGTGTCATTTCATATATGCCCATTTCCGACGTGCTTCCGAATCTATTCTTTATCGAGCGCAACAACCGATACATATAATGACGGTCGCCCTCAAACTGCAGCACGGCGTCGACAATGTGTTCAAGCACCTTCGGCCCGGCTATACTTCCCTCCTTGTTGATATGCCCGATCAGCACCACTGGTGTTCCGCTCTCCTTGGCATATTTCAAAAGAGACGCCGCACATTCCCGCACTTGGCTAACACTTCCAGCCACAGATTCAAGATTGTCGGAAGCAATAGTTTGGATGGAGTCGATGACCACTATTCCTGGATTGCTGTTTTTTATGTGTTGAAATATCTTCTCCAACGACGTTTCACAAACAATATAGCACTCTCCTCCGTCTGCACCAAGTCGGTCAGCCCGCATCTTCAATTGCTGCGCGCTTTCCTCACCAGACACATAGAGCACCTTTCTGCTCCTAATGCGTATTACGTTCTGCAAAACGAGGGTCGACTTTCCGATCCCAGGCTCTCCTCCTATTAATATTATAGAACCCTGCACCAACTCCGCACGCCACACGTCGATCACTCTCCACTCGGCATCTGTATGCGCTTCTCCTCCCCAGCTTCGATTTCAGACAAACGAAGTGGCTTCGAGTCCAATTTTGTTTCTGGGAGGAGCGATTTCCCGCCTCGAGTCTGCACAACGCGCTCTTCGACGAAAGTGTTCCAGGCTCCGCAATTCGGACACTTCCCCACCCATTTTGGCGACTCATATCCGCAATCGCTACAAAAAAACGCTATTTTATCCTTTGCCATAGCACATACTACATTGTTCTTCTTCTAAATTCTGCAACAACAATGGCTGTCGCCATCCCCACATTTAGCGATTCCGATGTCGGAGTGCCTATTGGATATGACGGAATGAGCAACTTTCCTGTCACAAGACGTCTTATCTCCTCCGAAATCCCCTTGCCTTCATTGCCCATGACGATGAATCCCGACTGTGACAATGGCGTTTCGTAAATATTGTTTCCGTCCAACAAAGTTCCGTAAACTGGCATATCCTTATGGGAAGCCAATAATTCCGGAAGATTGCAATACACGACATTCACACGCGAAATAGCACCCATCGTAGCCTGCACTGTCTTTGGATTGTAAACATCCACTGTGTCTTTGCTACAAAACACGTCTTTGATTCCAAACCAATCGGCAATTCTCAATATGGTTCCGAAGTTTCCTGGGTCTTGGATTCCATCAAGCACTAATGCAAGACGCTTCTCCAAGCCTTTCTCAATCTGGACATATGGCATTTCATAAACAGCGATGACGTCTGTCGCCGTTTTCAGCATCGACATCCTCTCTATTTGAGCCTTGGTTGTGACCGTCACGGGGCAACGCAATCTACAGCCGACGCTGTCCGCCCAATCAGACGTGGCAAACAAATATCTAACCTTAAAATAATCGAGTGTGTCAACCACGCATTTTGTTCCTTCTGCAACAAAACAACGCTCCTTGTCACGATTCTTTTTCTGCGACAAGGAATGCACCCATTTTATTACTCCTGCTGAAAGTTCCATATCCACAAAGTTAACGATATTACAAATAACATAAAAATGCTGAAGCATAAATTTTGCCGATACGCAATCGAAAGTTATCTTTGCATAAAAAAGCAGATGACTAAAGATTTCACACCAGCCCCAAATGCCATCATTGTGGATGCGGCATTCCTTAATTTTATCACATCGGATTTCAAAACTAATTTTGAGCGCATTCTAAACCGCGAGCTGAGCACCATAGATCTCTCTTCGCTGTTTACATACATTGCTTTGGACTGGGGTGTCACTCCCGGCGAAAACCAAATTGACGTTTATATTACATACAACAACGGTTGTGACAATTTCGATGTCTGCGCCCCGTCTGACATTGCCGGACTGAACGGAATGGCTTTCAACGGACATCTCGGCGAATTTTTCGTTCTACACATATTCAAATGAAGGGATGGTTGACTCCAACGACTTTTTCCTTGACTCTCTTCACAATCTTATGTCAGAAAAGGAGATAAAGCGAGTCGCTGTCATTGGCTTTGATGGGCGTTGCGGCGAGGAAATCGACAAAATTCTTTCTGAGAGCAACGGCAAAATAGCCACACGATTCACCATGGACAAATCCGCGAAAGGGAATGGATACGCCACTCAAATTGTCGCTTTTCCGATAATGATGGCTCTGGGAATCAAATCCGATGAATTAGGCTGATTCCCCCAAAACGAATAAGTTCCGTGCATTTTGCATCGTTGATATTCAACGAATATGTCGCCATGTTCTTGTCGTTTCCCCCTTCGATTCGCGCCCAAAAGCATAGAATGGCCGAGCATCGTCCTCCCCGGTAAAATCGCACTCAGCGCCCCTCACACACGCTTCTATCCACGTCCTCCGACACACGTGACGCATAGTCAAGATGCTCTCGCCCGGCTTTCTACTGAAGCGAGGCTTGCTCGTCTCAGAATCATTTGTTACATTTGCGGCGAGGACGTTCGCAAGAATATCCTTGTAAAGGGTAATACCTCCGTGAGGCTGAGACGCTGCGGTTTGAAGGGTATTGCCCTTTTCTATATTATCCGCTAAAAACACCTCGTGCACATATAGTCTACTTTTATTTTGCATCTTGCATTGCGCGACAGAAAACATAGTTTTGATTTCCATTATAATTTATCGGGTATGCAAAGTAATGGCTTTTAACGCCCTCTTGTCTACTGAAGTCTTGCATAGAGCCAAAATACACAGCACTGTTAAAACCTTCAGCAAGAGATGTTATTACATCAAGTTTTACTTGGCTATACCGATGCGCAAGAGAGCTTCCTACAGATGCCCTGTTTATTTCCACTAAGCCTATCTCTGTGTCATAGAAACGAGAAGTTCCGACGTTGTCTTTCCACCAGTTCTCTGCCGCTCCCCTTTCTGTTGAAATTGACGGAAATCTCTTTTGCGTCATATACTGACCTTCCTACACTGCGCCCGCTCTTCCGTGATGTGACATATGCCGCAAACCTTGCGCTGTTCTCTACAGCCCTGTTGGCGAAATCAACGGCATCGCTCAAACCGCCCCAAATTTGTGCCGCGGATATTCTCCCATCCCGCTTGATTGCTTTCGCTATCTCCGACTTCCTCTTCTCTATCTGCTTTAGGTTCACGAAGCCAGTTTCTCCGCCATTCTGCATAAACTCCAAAAACAGTCTATGCGTTTCATTGGATGTGTCAAGGCTGCCTTTGTTGTAACGTGCGTATAGGTTCGCCATTTCCGCTGGATTGTATTTGGCGAAATTGAAATTAAAGGAACCACCATACTTAGCTCCTTCCTTGACGTACACCATTGTATTTGAGTACAAGGCATCTCGCACATAGTTTGAGCCAATGAAGTCGGGGTTCAACGTGGTGTATAAGGAGGACAATTGTCTGTTCAACGCCTCGGCTCCCTCAAAGACTTTACCGACCGCGCCCGTAAGGTCTGTGTCCGGATTCGTCAAGCCATTCGCCGCCTGTGCCGCTCTTGGGCTGCCGTTGACGGTGATGATGTAAGACTTGCCATTTTGTTTCACAAGCACTTGGTGTTCGTTCAACTGCCCTTTCTCTACCACCTTATATGGGATGTCAGGTGCTTCGTTGCTTCTTTGCACCAAGTCCGGGTGTTTCTCTGCCATCTGTTTCATTTTATCCTCGAATGCCTCCATCTTTTTCGCCACCACGGATGCGCTGTCGTTAGCACCGATGTTGTCCGGGAACACTGGCTTCCACTCATCTGCAACCGAGTCATATTGCAACCAAACATCGCTGACACTCGCAAGGTCGCTCGGATGGTTGCGCACAAAGTTCAACATCTTTTGTTTCACCAATACGTTGCGGTTTCCCTGCATTATCGCACTTTCCGCCATCGCCTGCATATATGCTATAGGATTGTCAGCCTTGGAACTGCGCCCTTTGGCTGTCTTTATCGGTGCGTTGAATGCGCTGTCGCCGTGCGTCAGATAAGCGTAGGCATCCGCACTTGTCGTTTGGTCGAATCCCCTCATAGGGATGTAATTCGTGTACATGCTGCTGATGTCGTTGTATGCCTCTTTCGTGAGCAGACCGCTCTCATACAACTTCCTCAGCGTGTTGCCGTTCACCTCGTTTACTCGACTCCACAATTCATTTATGTCTGACCGGTCATGGCTCGGATTGCTCTCAAAAGCCTTGCGGATGTCATCGGCGGCATCCCTTGCGGCATTGAGCAAATCCACCTTCAACCGCTTCTTCTGACCACCGAGATTACGGAGCAACAATTGGTCGTCTGTAGCCTTCATCTGCTCGTCTATGGCGTCTATCTGCGATTGTATCGACTTCACCCTGCCGTCTTCTGCCGTCAATGCCGTAAGTCCTGCATAGTCTTTGCCTTCAAGGCTTGCAACGAAATCCCCAATCGTTTTAGTACCCTTGGGATTTGCCTTTTGGTACTTGTCAAACTCTTTCTGAGCCTCTCTCTGCCGCATCACGGCATCACGCTCAAGTCCGTGCTTGGCGAACATATAGTCATACAACTCTCCGCTCTCCTTGCCGTTGCCGCTCAGTTTAGCCACTGCCGACATCAACGGCTTGAATTGCGTCTTGGCCACTTGGTGCATCTCCTCCTTGTTCACCGACGACAGGCGGTTCTCTCCGAGTATCGGATTCTCAAAGTCGGGAATGTCCTCTATGTACCGCTTGTTGCCCGATGCGTGGTCTATTGCGAACATAAACTCCTGCAGTCCGAGCATACTGTTCTGCAACGCCTCCTTCGTTTGGAAGCCTTTGCTCTTGACCCTCTTCTCATATTCGTCCCGTGCGCTTACTCTTTCTCTCACGCTTCTATCCACGTCCTCCGACACACGTGACGCATAGTCGAAAATGCTCTCGCCCGGCTTTCTGCTGTAGCGTGGCTTATCCTCGTTTTTGGGATTCTCTCTGACGGAGCGGTCAATTGAATCTGAACCTTTTTTGCCGTCATCAATAATTTCTTCGCCAAAAAGTTTTGGCGATTCGGATTTATCCTCTACCTTTGCGCTCGGTTCAGAATCTTTGCGGCGTGCTCCTTCGGGAGTGTTGTCAATGTTTTCAACATTGCGGTACACGGAAGATTCAGAACCTTTTTTGTTTGAATAGAAGTCATCAACTATTTCATTGTTTTTCCCAACACGGGTAAGCACAGTATATTTAACTCCATCAATATCCATAGTATACACAGCCATCTTCTTGCCACCTTTAGCCTTTTCTATTCTTTCTCCACGTTCCAACACTTGCGGAATCTTAAGGACATCATCAGCAGTTATGACACCGGTGTTTGTGCCATAATGCCTATACAGGCTATGCTTGGCGCCAGCTTTATCCTCTTGTCCTTGCTTCAATAAGAACTGTTGTTTTACGCCATTCCTTTCAACAGAAAAATTTTTGGTTGTCTTTCTCTCCGCTGAATACATCAACAACAGCTTTCTGTTCCATCGACAATTCCTTGCCTTCAAGTTTCTGTGCCACATCTGCCATACGCTTCTCAACCCTGGAGCCCATCGCCCTCGTCCGAGCCTCAAGGTTCTGCGACACTCTATCCGCTACGTCAAACACGCTCTCTCGCTTGGTGGCTCGCTCGGCAGACGGAATGGCATTGTCAAGCAAAGGAGCGATGACACCTTCGGTCAACTGCGTTGGGATGCCGTTGCCGACTATGGTGTGCGACAACTGGTCTGTCTCAGGCATCTTGTACGTGTCGGGCAATCCCGTGACTCTCGCAAGTACCCTCGGTGACGCTTTAAGCACCCTGCCGTCAGGCATTATTATGATGTCTCCGCCTCCGGTGGTAAGCGTTGGCAGAAGCTCATCGGCAAAAGCGTGTCCTACGGTCTTGTTGGCATAGCCACGTCCGAACACATACAAAGGCTTGTCAATGGTGCGGTAGTCTATTCCGCTGTTCTTCAACCGCTCGTCAGTGCCTTGCGGAACACCTGTCTTTTTCTCTTCAAGGTGTGGAATCAAATCTTCCACCGCACTATACCATCCCTTCTTCCTCAGTTCTTCGGGAAGTTTCTCCGGCTTGGGAGGAAGTTTGCCGTCTCGCTTGGCACGCACTATCAGCCGTTCTCTCTTCGTATAGCCTCCGTAGTCTGCCGCGTTGTACACATCGGCATCCCAGTCATATCCTTGACGGGTAAGCTCGTCAGTGATGATTTTCAACGCCTCGCTGTTGCGGTAGCCTTTTACGTTCTCTATGGTCACCACCTTCGGTCTTGTCTTCGCTATAAACTCGGCTGTCGACAACGCTGTCTCCTTGTCAAGTTCAACCTCGCCTCCCTCTCGCTTGGCTTTGGAGAAGTTCTTGCACACCGGAGATGCGTGGAAGTACTGCACCTCGCCTCCGTCAACCGCGCCTACAAGTTTCTTGGGGTCAACATCCCTCACGTCTGCCACAACAATGTGGTTGCCGTGGTTGTCGGCATACACTCCTGCTATCTTCTCGCTGAACTCAACCGCAACCTTTGGGTCTATAACGCCCTTCAGACCTGCTTCAAGCAGTCCGCCTCCGCTGAAATATGTGCCTGACGTGGCAAGCGTCTCGCCAACCTCTCCTCGCTTTCTCATTCCGCTCTCGCCCTTCATAGGATTCTTGGAGTCAAGCAAGTCCTTCATTGCCATATCGGCCAACTCCTCGGCACTGCGGTAGCGGTTGATGCCGAACATCCTCGCCACTCCTTCCCAGAACCGCGCTATGGCTTCCTTCACTCGCTCCAACGTCTCGATAGCCTTCGCCTTGGTGAACACGCCACCATCGCCATCGGCAACCCTGCGTGCCTCCTCGCGCAAGCGTTCCGCTCCTCTGCGCCCGCTGAACGTCGACAACACCTCGTCCGCTATCTCGTCATCGGTCTTCAGCTCCGGATACAACTCCTTCACTTCCTCCCAAAGAACGCTGTTCTTCAGTTCCTTCACCGTGTGGCTCCATTGCTCGGAATCCTTGCGTCTCAGCATATCGCCCCACAGATGCGTGTATTCGTGTACCGCAGTCTCCGCTGTAGCCACCTTTGGGTCAAGGTATATGCGTCCGTCCTTCACCAAGCCGAACACCTCTCCGCCTGCTGTCCGCAGAAAGCGTGTATGGTCGGTTATCTTCGCATCATTCTCGTTGAAGATAACGTAGTTCTTTGCGCCATCCTTACGGCCACCTCGCATATTGTCAGCAGGATATTTGATGCCAATACAGCCTAACTCCGCCAATGCTTGTGACGCTTTCTTGTCACTGCCAAGAGCCTTCTGCAATTCCGCATACAAATCAGCTCCAGTCGCATTGGGGTTCAAAACAACGGTGCTTTCGCCTTTCTCATATCTGGCAGGGTTATCCTGTACCCTCTCAAAGCCTTCACTCTCCAAAAACGAACCTACATCTTTCAATAAAGATTTAGCAGGGTGGCCATTCCAATCCAGATAGTTGCTGCCGTTGTCATCGGGAATTTCTACAGTGTAAAGGTGGCGTGGAAACTCCTTCGGCAGTTCATCAATCTCCGCTTGCTTATCCTTTAATGCCTTTTCCAGCTCTGCGATTTTCTCCTTGCGATACTGGATTGACTCTTCTGTGCTCTTAACTGAACTTTGAGCACGTTTCATTTCATCTGTATAGATGTCATTAAACAGATGGTTTCGGTATTTAGGAGAAGCCTCACCATATTTTTCCTTTAATTTCTCAGCTTCATCTTTGAACAATTCATAGTCAAGTTCAGCCTCAGCTCTCCATTCGTTAGCACGTTTTAACTGCTCTTCGACATACTTCAAATCATCCCGGTGTCTGTCAAGTTGGTCAGATATAGCATCTACATCGTGTTGCAATGCACGTAAAGCATCATTGTGCGTTGTCGTATTCTGAATAGCATACGTCCTGCCGATACCTTCCACCTCGGTCACATAAGTACCCCAGCCGTAAGCCTGCGCACCTTCACCCTCGCCCATGTGCGAGTGGTCGAAAGCATCGAAGTCCGCTCCGCTGCCGTGGTACACACGATGCTCACGGACTGAACCGGTGTTCATTTCTCCGTCCGCGTTGTCAACTCCGAGCAGTATCTGGTCTTCACGTGCCACATCCTCAGTCTCCGATGCGAGGCTCGCCCTGCGCTCCTCCTCGGTCATCCCTATGCGCTTCTCGGTGTTGCGCGCTTCCACCTCGCCTGCAGCTCTTGTGTAGCCGTCCATCCCGAATCTGTACTTAGAAGCGAGTGCATTGTATTCCTTCCTGTTCTCCAAGATCCTTTCTTTTAGGCGCACTCCTTCTCCCAATGCCTTTTCTGTATATGACATTGCATTGTACCTTTCCACCATCTTCCGTCTGCCTCTTCCATCTCTCTAAGTTTTCCAATAGGGGCATCGGGGCGGAAAGCATTAGGCGACACACCTTGTGCAAAACCTTCACTGTCTTGTATCGCGTGCTGAATCTCGTGGTTAATCACTCTGTGAAGAATGCCGTCAATCTTCTCTCGGTTAGAAGGGATAGACATATATGGCTTGAACTTTGAGAAGTTTATTTCAATCTTCCCCAACCCGGTGTATATAGCCGCATTGGTCGACTTTCCTTTCCCCCTTGTGACCTTGAAGTCCTTCAGCTCGGGGTACATCTCAAACAATCCGCTGTCTGAGTCTATTATGTCTCCAAGTTTAAGGTTCTTTTTGTTCATCCATTCCTCAAAAGGTTTCGGCTTTATGTCGCTTGTCTCATACCGCCATTTGCCGTCCGTGCCACGTTCCCAGCCTGTAGCCATCTTGATAGCCTTGGCGTCCTTCCCAGCCTCTTCCATTCTCCTTGCCACGGAGAGATTGTCAAGACGGGTGGAGACTTCCTCGGCTTTGTCAGCCTCGGTTGCACCTTTCTCGCCCACGAACATATTTCTTGTCCGCTCGTTCTCGGTGTCTATGACTCTCTGCATCTCTTCCGAATCAGTCACCACGTCAAGTCCACCCTTGCGCATACGCTCCACAAGGTTGTCCCTCAGTTCCCGTTCCTCTTCTGTCAACTCCGTCTTCTCGCTGCGGCTCTCCCTTACGCTGCGGTCGATGCCTTCGTTCGATGACTCAAAAAATTTATCTGAATCGCTATTATTGTCAAACTGCTCACCTCCTTTCCTAACCAAGTCTTCTACCTTCGCCTTGCCGTTGAGTATCAGCAATGCTTTCTCCGCAATCTCCTTCTTGTTGGCATCAGCATTCTTTATCGTGTTCTCTCTGTTGGCGAGCATTGAATTATCGTCAACCTTTCTGCCTTCAGAGTCAACTCCGAGAACCATTCCGAGTGTCTTGTCGTCCATAGCGAAGTCGCCCGTCACTGGTCTGTGCGGTGCCGGTTCCTCTCCTATCGTGTTGCCGTCCTTGTCGAATATAGGCTTGTACGCAGTGAAGTCGGTGATCACTTTGTAGTACTCGTCATAGACTCCGTCTGTGGTGTGCGCGTCCATCATATCAACAATCTCTTGGTTGGGCTGGTAGCCTTTCTTCTTGCACCAAGCCTTGTAGTTGTCGGAATTGACCGCCCACTCGAATCTCGGAACGAGTCCGTTCTCTCCACACCACTTCACATAGTCACGGCAACGCTGGCGCATATCCCAGCCTTTCTCGTTCTCGCCTTCGTAGAAGTCGAAGTCTGACGTCACATCCTTGTTGTGGATGGGTTTGCCGCCCCCGTCAAACTGCTTCACCCTTCTTCCGTTGACTATGATGCCGGTGTTCTGCTCCGAGGTGAAGTCTCTGTAGTATTGGCAGTCCGTGGCACGCCTTGCTGATATCGGCATGCCGCTGAGATGGAACGGAATCACTTGGCGGATGTAATCTTGCCCCATAGCATACAAAGCGTGGTTAACCGAGATTCCAACCATTATGGCTCCGCAGTTGGCATTGTAGTCGGGATTATGGTAGATTGATTCTGCAAACTCTTTAGAAACAGAGTGTGAGTCGGACAATTGTATTCCCACGATATGCCCTCCTTCCATATCCAATCCTGCATTCTCCCTTATCTTTTCAAGGACATATTTCCTTGCACTGCCTTTGGCCTCTTTATATTCCTGCACAAGACCCTCCGACGGACGTGCTTCGGGCAACATAGACATATTTATCTTCACTCCGCTTTTGCCGAACATCAGGATGTAGGGTATCTCCTTGCTGTAAGACTGAACCTTTGCCTTTCTTGCGGCGCAATCCCACATAATCTGCATTATGTCGAAAGTCTTCGTCAAGTCAAAGTCGGAGAACGAGAACAATCTCGCTCCGCCTATCTCTGCCGCCTTGTCAAACTTGCTCTGTCTCACGTCAAGGATATCTCCGCTGTAAGGCTGTGCGTCCTGCACTATCTTGGGCGTGCCCGTTCCGTTGGCGCATACTATCAGAGAATACATCTTGGCGAAGCCTTCTCCGCTCTGCCCGCGTATCGCCATCAAGCCTTTCGAGCCTACAAGGTCTGAGACATCAAGCGTATGCTGAAGCTCCGGGTGGGTGGCTATCATATCCACCATTCTGTCCACCACGTTGCTCGCACCTTTGCCTCTGAGTTTGGCAAGCTCGCCCAACTGCGCTTCGCTGAGCGAGAACCCCTCTGCACTGCCGTGCTTGGCTACATAGTCCTCATAGTACTGCTGAAGCAACGCCTCCATAGCTTTCGTGTTCTCCTGCATCCTCGCAAGGTCTTTAGGAAGTGCTCCTTCTCGGCTTCCCACTATGCGCGCCACCTCGTTTATCTGGTCTGTCACTTCCTGCGGAGTGGTTCTCTCATTGTATGGAGTGGCCGGCACATACGTCCCCTTGCCGAAACCGAAAGGTGTCGCCTCGTCTCCTACAACCCTTCTCACAGCCTCGTTCCATTTGTCGGTCACGCCTGTCGCCCATTTCATTATGTTCAGTCGCTTGCCTTCCACAAAGCACAACGGACAAGCCACCTGTATGCCGTAGCTCTGCTGAAGTGTGCGCAGTTCTTGTATCTTGGCTGGAGTAAGGTTCTTCCATATCGCTCCGCCCAAATCAACCATCTCGTTCAGTATCTGAGTGAACGCCTCACGCTTGATGCAGTCCGTGGACAACTCGAAATTCAACGGGTACTCCCCATTGGAAACCAACGTTGACACCGCACGGACAATATTGCCTTCGTACTTCTTGTACAATGGTGATGTCTGCGACCACTCGTGGAATGCAGGGAAGTCAAAGTTCCCGTCCTTGTCCACAAGGCTGGCGACCTTGCCCGTCAAATCGTACCAATAGTCCATATTGTCCACAAACTTCCCGATATCGGATTTCTTCATCCCGGCATTGTTAAGGTATTCTATTATTTTCCCCCTTGTGCCTCTATGCTCGTTTCCGTCATCATCCTTGTGGTCGTGGTACGTCCTATGAGAGAAATCGATATTGCCCACATTGTCTGTTGGCACGTCCGCCTCTCTCGCGCTCTCGTTGACTCCATCTCCCTCCTTCAGCGCACTCTCAAACTCTGCGAGAAGTTTGTCGGCGGCCTTCATCCTGCGCACACCCTCCCTGTCTCCTCTGTTCTTGAAATACTCGACCATCCTCGCCACTGCGTCACGCAGACGGGCAAGGATGCCTTTCTCTCCTCTCAGCGACTCGGCAAGACGCTTCAGCGCATCCTTGTCGTTCAACGCCTCTCCAACGATGTCGCACGTCACCTCCTCGGCAAGTTTCCCCTCGGCATAAGCATTCAACCCGCGCTTCTTCTCGATGCGTTCATTCCATTCCTTCTCGCCGACGACCTCCATAGCCGCCTTCTGCAAAGCCTTGAACTTGCCACCGTCCATCCGCTTCACTCCGTGCGCCACCTCGTGTCCCAGTACCTGCACCAACGGGTTCTCGGCATCCTTTGCGATACGGATCACTTTCTTGTCCGCGTCTATCGTTCCGTTCTCCGCCATCGTGTCCACCCATTCCACACGATAGCCCAACGCACCTGCAACCTCCTCGGCGTCCTTGCGCTCCGCCTCAGTCAGCGACTGTTCTTTTGGCTTGTCATCCTCAGCCTCCGCCTTGCGTTTCTTCTCCTCCTTGTCGGCAATCTCCTTAGCCTTGTCAAAAACGCTCTGCTTCTTTTGCTTCTTCTCTGCCTTTTTACTACCTTTGTCGATGGAATCCTCGTTTGATGGTAAAGTCACTCCATCAGCCTTTTGGTTTGCGGAAGGAGTTGTTAAGGTTTCGCTTGACGATGGATTCCTTTTTTCGTGTTTAGGCTTGCTTTTATCAAACGCTGTAACAATCCAGTTCTTGTTTTCAACGACATTCCCTTTTGAATCACGAATCGTCTTTTTTATGCTAACCCTATATCCATTATATTCGATGTTGATTTTGTCTTTGTTTTCTCTAACAATCAAACCATTACGTATAACATCATCAATGACTTTTTGTATCTCATCCACATTTTTGAAGTCATTTTGTTCAATGATGTGTCGACGAATAATATGCGCCAATCCCCCTCCGTGGTCACCCCACACCAAATCAATGTCACCGACATCTTTCCTGTGGAACACACCGAGCAAGTCGCCACCTTTATGCTTCATCAAGAAATCAAAGGCTTCCTTCACCTTGCCCTTGAATTGGTTGTAGATGTTTCCAAACACACCACTTCCTACGGGCTTTGGTTCTTCATCGTTCATTCGCTTCTCCGCTTCCTCCTTGTCGGATTCCGCCTCCTCAGTCTTCTCCTCAGCCTTCTGCTTAGCAATGCGCTCATCCTCTGCCTTCCTTTCGGCTTCAACACGAGCTTCTTCCTCTGCCTCGGCACGTTCACGCTCCTCAACGGCTTTTCTCTCCGCCTCCGCCTTCTCGGTCGCTATGCGCTCCGCTTCCGCTTTGGCGGCTTCCTCTCTGCGTGACTTCTCGCCTACGATGGCTTTCCAAGCATCAACACTCTCTGTGCCTCCGCCGCTGCCGCCTCGTTTTCCTTGATTGACTGCAACAATTCTTCCGGGGTATCTCCTTTCTCCTTCAGTGCCTTTGCCGCCTTCTCCCTTGCGATAGTCAGCGTGTCGCTCTGCGTCAACACTCTCACGTATGACTTCGGGCAATACCCTAAGCACTGCAAGATGCACATCCTTGCTCTCGCTCTTGCCGACTGCCTTCTCCGACAAGAAGTTGTTTGTCAGCAGTCTTACATACATCTTATGTCAACGATTCTGGCAATTTTTGACAAAAAAGCACCTTTGTGGATGTTTTTTTCAGTAAAACGCATATATTTCTAACTCAAATTTTATACCTTTGCATCGTTGTTGAATGTCAGGGAGACTTTCCTATGTGTCATCCCGGGTTCACTTATATTGTTGCATCAATTAAGATTTAATAAGCATGAAGGCTAAACCTGATTTAAGTTTTTGGAAACTATGGAACATTAGTTTCGGTTTTTTTGGTGTGCAAATTGCATACGCACTTCAAAGCGCCAACATTTCCCGCATCTTTGCCACTTTGGGCGCTGACCCGCACAGTTTGAGTTATTTCTGGATTCTCCCGCCTCTGATGGGAATCATTGTGCAGCCAATCGTTGGATCACTGAGCGACAAGACTTGGTGTCGGTTCGGACGTCGAATCCCGTATTTGTTTATTGGCGCTACCGCGGCAGTACTCGTCATGTGCCTGCTTCCAAACGCAGGATCGTTTGGTTTGACAGTAAGCGGTGCGATGGTTTTCGGATTGGTGGCTCTTATGTTTCTCGACACAAGCATCAATATGGCAATGCAGCCGTTCAAAATGCTGGTCGGCGACATGGTTAATGAGAAGCAAAAGGCAAAAGCCTATTCTATCCAAAGCTTCCTGTGTAACGCAGGCTCTGTGGCTGGATATATTTTCCATTCTTGTTCACGTTTATCGGCATTAGCAACACAGCCGAAAAAGGCGTTGTGCCTGATTCTGTAATTTGGTCATTCTATATTGGAGCAGCCATTTTGATTTTATGTGTGATTTACACAACTATGAAAGTACGGGAATGGAACCCGAAGCAATACGCAGAATACAACGGCGCAGTCATAAACGAATCTGAATCCGACAAAGACAGCGCATCTTGGATTTCCTTGTTGAGCAAAGCTCCATCCACATTCTGGAAAGTCGGGGTGGTTCAATTTTTCTGCTGGGCAGGATTCCTATACCTTTGGAACTACTCAACAGGCGCTATCGCCGAAACCGTATGGGACACAACCGACCCTACTTCCGCCGAGTTTCAAGAGGCAGGCAACTGGGTTGGAATCCTTTTCGCCGTGCAAGCTGTAGGAAGCGTGCTCTGGGCCATTGTCCTTCCTCAATTCAAAAACGCCAAAATGGCTTACGCTTTAAGTTTGGCTATCGGTGCGATTGGCTTCTGCATGATTCCGTTCCTACACGACCAGTATATGCAATTCATTCCGTTCCTGATGGTTGGCGCCGGATGGGCAGCTATGCTTGCTATGCCATTCGCATTTGTAACCAACGCCCTGCAAGGATACGGACATATGGGCGCGTATTTAGGCCTCTTCAATGGAACAATCTGCATTCCTCAAATTTTTGCAGCAGTCTGCGGCGGTGGCGTCCTCAATTTGATTGGATCTCACCAAAGCAGCATGATGATTGTTTCCGGCGCATTGCTCTTAGCTGGTGCTATATGCGTTTTTGCAATTAAAAACAATAGATAACAGGATTCGGCTTTTTCGAAACAAGAGTTTCCAAAATGTCAAAACTGCGCTATGGAAGTCATTCATAAAACTTCCATAGCGCAGTTTCTTTTCAACGTTCTTCTAATAAAAAACAAGAACGATTTTCAGAGGAAACACCCCATAGTTTTACCGGATATCTTTCTGAATATCGAAAAACTTCACTACATTTGTAGAAAAATTTAGCATTATATGAAAAAACGCATTCTTGTCACAGGTGGAACAGGCTACATTGGCTCTCACACCGTAGTTGAACTGCAAAATGCAGGGTATGAAGTGGTCATCATTGACAATCTGTCAAACAGCAACATAGATGTCCTTGATGGAATTGAGAATATAACACACATCCGTCCGGATTTTGTAGAAGCGGACTGTACCGACATAGCTGCTCTCCGAAAATTGTTTGACACATATCCCGACATCTGCGGCATCATAAATTTCGCAGCGAGCAAGGCTGTCGGTGAATCTGTACATAAACCGCTGCTCTACTATCGCAACAATCTGAACACTCTCACCAACCTGCTGGAGCTGATGCCCGAATATAACGTCAAAGGAATCGTATTCTCTTCATCATGCACAGTTTATGGTGAGCCCGACAAGAATCCTGTTGATGAAAATGCCCCTATAAAGAAGGCAACTTCTCCATATGGCAACACCAAACAAATCAGCGAGGAAATAATCACTGACGCAATCAATTCCGGCGTGGGATACAAGAGCATCATCCTCCGCTATTTCAATCCTGTCGGAGCGCATCCGAGTACAGAAATCGGAGAGTTACCGAATGGAGTGCCTCAAAACTTGATTCCGTATCTCACACAAACGGCGATAGGTATCCGCAAAGAGCTCAGCGTTTTCGGCGATGATTACGACACTCCCGACGGGTCATGCATCCGCGACTTTATAAATGTCGTGGATTTGGCAAAAGCCCATGTCGTTGCAATCAGCAGAATGCTTGACAATCCCGACACCGACCCGATTGAAATATTCAATCTTGGCACAGGTTCAGGCGTTTCCGTACTTGAGCTCATCAACACATTTGAGACTGCGACTGGAGTGGCTGTGCCTCACAAGATTGTTGGACGTAGAGAAGGCGACATTGAAAAGGTTTGGGCAAATCCGCACAAAGCCAACACAGTGCTTGGCTGGAAAGCTGAAACTCCACTTGCCGACACTATGAAGTCTGCATGGAAATGGCAATTGCGCCTCCGTGAGAAAGGAATTATGTAAATAATACTTTTTATTTAACCGAACAAGCCTTCATCCATTTGCCGTTTCCAAGGATGAAGGCTTTTATAAAATTGCACTATACGGAATGATTGACAAAGAGACAGTAGACAAAATACTTGACGCAGCCGACATTGTAGACGTTGTTTCCGACTTCGTGCATTTACGACGTCGCGGCTCCAACTATGTCGGGCTTTGCCCTTTTCACAATGAGAAGACGCCGTCCTTCAGCGTCTCCCGATCAAAAGGCATATGCAAATGTTTCAGTTGCGGCAAGGGTGGCAGTCCAGTCAATTTCATTATGGAGCACGAACAGATGTCGTATTATGAGGCACTGAAATATCTTGCAAAAAATACAACATCGAGGTAAAGGAACGGGAGCTTACAGACGAAGAGAAGCAGGCACAATCAGAACGTGAGAATATGCTGCTCGTGAATGATTTTGCACTGAAAAATTTTGAAGACAATCTTTTCAACACCGATGAGGGACGAAGTGTCGGCCTTTCTTATTTTTACGAACGCGAGTTTACCGACTCAACTATAAAGAAATTCCATCTTGGATATTCTATGGAAGGCCGGTCGGAACTCTACAATGCCATCAAAAAAAATGGCTATAATCCGACGTATGCCATAGAGTCCGGACTGTGTATCAAGGGAGAGCACGGCGTATACGACCGTTTTAAAGGCAGAGTCATGTTCCCGGTGCTCAACATTGCCGGAAAGGTAATAGCGTTTGGCGGTCGCACATTGAAAAAAAGACCCCGCTAAATACGTAAACTCTCCGGAATCAATTATCTACAAGAAAAAGAACGAGCTTTACGGATTGTACCAAGCCAAACAGGCAATTGTAAAAAAAGACAAATGCTTCTTGGTTGAAGGCTATACAGATGTCTTGTCAATGCACCAAGCTGGCATCGAGAATGTTGTGGCGTCTTCAGGCACATCTCTCACCGAAGGACAGATAAGACTGATTCACCGCTTCACAGACAATATCACCGTATTGTACGATGGCGACTCGGCCGGCATTAAAGCTCCCTGCGAGGCATCGACCTGCTTTTGGCAGAAGGACTGAATGTCAAAGTGCTTTTGTTGCCTGACGGCGACGATCCCGACAGTTTCGCCAAAAAGCACAACGCTTCAGAGTTTCAAGGATTTATTGACGCCAACGAGACTGATTTCATAAAATTCAAGACATCCATTCTTCTGGAAGGACTTGAAAACGACCCTATAAAAAAATCCGAGGCGATACAAGACATTGTAAAATCCATTTCTGTCATCCCCGAAAATATCACACGCGCCGTTTACATAAAAGAATGCAGCAAGCGCTTCGAAATTGACGAGAAGATACTTGCCGAAGAGGTGAAGAAAACGGCAAAGGGCATCAAGGCAAAAGACCGTTCTGGCAAAAGTACCACAGAAACCGAGACAACATCCTCTCCAACCGTACGCACAGAGCCGTCGGATGCGGCAACCGTCAAATCCAAATCGCTGAGGATGTACGAGACAGACATCATCCGATATATTGCCAAATATGGTATGTGCAATGAGTTGTTTGAGATTGAAAACCCAGATGGCGGATTCTCCAACGTCACGCTTGTGGAGGCTGTAAACGTCGAACTGACATCCGAGTCAATATCTTTCAGCGTACCGGCATTTAAAAAGATTTTTGACAGAGCGTTGTCTTTCCTCCCCGACTTCTATGCAGACCTGCCCGGCGAAGCAGATCGTCTGGACAAGGAAATGAGAGAAAAAGTGCAGATAGCGCAATTGTCAGACACCGTAGTTGGAAAAGCGAAAGAACGGTTGGTCGAGTCAATACAGAAAGATTTCAAAAACAAACTCATTGATTTTGAAAAAGAATATCTTGAAAAAGACTGTGTTCAGACCAAGACGACGAAATCAGGCAAACAACGTTGGACCTTGTCATAGAAAAAGAGCCACTCAGCAAAGTGCACACGAGACTGTCCGATATGGAATCGGAATACGACCGTCTTCGTGACCTGGTGTCGTTGTCTCTCAACGTGTGGAAAGACGCACTGTTGTCTCAGCGCATCAAGGAAATTCAGGAAGAAATAAAGCTCCTATGTCAAGCGTCAGGCGACATCAACAGAGTCGAGCAATTGATGCAAGAGCTGTCTCAACTCAGAGCAATTCGCAAACAATTGATAGGAGACCGTGTGATTATTCCATAACCTGCGCCTTGATATTTAATTTATTTCGTATTTTTGCATAAAACAAAAGATTGAAGGAATGATACGACAATGGATTGCTGCAATAACTCTGGCCAGTTGCTCGGCAGCCGCTTTTGCCCAATTGAACCTGCCGACACGCAACATCGGCGGCGTCGACTATTATTACCGGATTGTGCAAAAGAAAGAGACTATTTACGGCATAGCCCGGGAGTTGAACATACCTAAAGAGGATATCGTAAAGTACAACCCTTCGGTTGCAACTGGCTTAAAGAAAGATCAGGTGCTTTATTTCCCGGTTGACGCATATGTCAAACGGCAGGCAGTCGTTCGTCCAAAAGAGCATAAGCACACAGTAAAAAACGGTGAAACGCTGTATGGCATTGCCAAAATGTACGGACTCTCTGTCGCCGAACTGCTGCAAGCAAACCCCCAAGCAAGGACCGGACTTAAAGCAGACTCTGTGTTGACAATTCCTGTCGGCAACGACAAGCAAGAAGCTGTGCCATACACCGTCAAGCCTGGCGACACACTTTATCGGCTGTCTGTGAATTTCAACGTCGATTTGAAAGATTTGCTTGAAATGAATCCAGGTGTATCGCCTGAGAATTTCCAAGTTGGAATGACTGTGCTTATTCCTCCAAGCAACAACGCTAATAAAGAAAATGACAAACCTGAAACGGTATTCGTACACGACAAAGTTGAAAAAGGCGATTCGTTTGAATCCATTTCCGAAGAATATGGAATTACAGAAGAACAGCTGAAAGAAGCAAATCCCGATGTGGACAAACTGAAACGTGGATCGTATGTGGTTGTCCCTATTGCGAATGAAAGCCAAACTGACTCAACCACGGTTGTCAGACAAGTTTTCCGCGAAACGTCAGACGACAACATCAACGACTGCGTCAACATTGCCATTTTATTCCCTTTTGAGGCAAAGAATACCAACAAAAGCAAGCAGGCTTTGTTCTACCGCGACTTCTATCGTGGGGCATTGCTGGCAGTCAACGACCTTAAGACTAAGTCAAAATTGAATCTTTATGCTTACGATGTTACAGATGCCAACATCTCAACCGTCTTGAGCAAGAAAGAGATTGCCAATGCGCATATGATTTTTGCCCCTTCTGAGGACAACTTGCTGAAAACGATTGTCGACTTTGGACAGAAGAACGGAATCAATGTCATTAATTCCTTCTCAATCAACAACGATATGTGCTACAACAACAATCGTTTTTCCAGGTCAACACTCCGTCGTCATATATGTATTCTTCAGTAAGTTCTTATGTCGAGAGCAATTATGCAAACTGTGAAATCGTTTTCTTAAAAGACGAGTCGGAAGACGACAAACCAGTGATTGAATATTTAAAAATGGCAAATCTGCCAAAGCAGACTGTCAACCTATCGGAGAGCAACGGCTTCGTTTGTCAACACCCCACGCTATTCGTTCCGACGTCAAGCTCCAGATCCGCATTAAAAAAACTGAAATCTTTGGTCGATGAATTGGCTGCTGATCCTGCGAATGATGGAAAATTCAGCATTCTTGGCTATCCTGAATGGTCGATATACAACGAATATGAGAATTTCCTGCGCGCAAACAACGTATGTCTGTTCTCTCGCTATTCGATTGAAGGCAACAACAAGTTTGACAGCAAATACAAATATTGGTACGGAGAAAGCCCAATCAATTCAATCCCTAACATGAGTGAATTGGGCTATGACACGATGTCGTTCTTCATAAATGCTGTCATTACAAACGGCAACGACTTCAACAAGCCTATGCAAGCAACCGACGGTTTGGAAATCGGCATCAACATTGTGCGCACAAGCAGTTGGGGAGGGTTTGTCAACACCGCTTCATTTATTTACAACTACACGACAAAAGGTGTAGAAAAACATATGTTGAAATAATGAAAAAATACGTAATAGCAAGTATACTTTTGATATCAAGTCTGACTTCTGTCGCAGAGGACCACTATTCTGGAGCTTTCAGCATTGGCGCAAAAGGTGGGGTTTCTTTATCTCAAACCACGTTCTCACCAAGCGTGCCACAAAAGTTTCATTCAGGTCCGATGGCTGGTATCATGTTCCGATATATCGAAGAGAATCATTTCGGGCTTATTGGCGAGGTGAATTTCGAGCAACGAGGATGGAAAGAAAATTTTGAGGAAGCGCCATATTCATACAGCAGAGACTTGTCGTATATCCAAATACCCCTTCTGGCACATATCTATTTTGGTTCTGAGAAAGCAAAGTTTTTCTTCAACGCAGGTCCAGAGATAGGTTTCATGATTGCGGAAAAGACAAATTCTAATTTTGACATCAACAATTTTTCCTCTTTAGAGGGATTTCCTTCAGAAAATCGCAATACGGAACAATTCGCCATGCCCATTAAACACAAAGTGGACTATGGCATATCTGCGGGAATTGGCGCAGAATGGGCAATAAACCGTAAGAACTCCATACTTATAGAAGGCAGGTTCTACTATGGACTGAACAACATTTTCGGAGCCAATAAAAAAGATATATTCGCAGCCTCCAACAGCATCGGAATTATGGCGTCAATTGGATATTTTTTCCGCCTGAAATAACGGAACATACAGGGAATCAAGCAGTCATATCGTTACATCACGATATGGCTTTATTACTTAGAAGATATGAAAAAAAGTGGTGACAATACCTATTTGTAGGTATTGTCATCGATTGGATTAAAGTTTAACTTTGCAAACAAAAAGGATGTAATGGATAATTTTCACAAATATAAACCCACCGACAAGATGAGCAATGTTATCAGCGAAAATTATTCACTGATTTCAGTCATGAGCCGCTTCGGCCTGCCTTTAGGATTTGGCGAGAAGACCGTAGCGAGGTGTGCAATGAACAAGGTGTTGACTGCAATACTTTTCTTATTGTTGTTAATTTTGTAAATGAAGATTCCTACAGCGGAGAGTTTTCATTCAACTATGACTCCGTGTCACTTCCCGCCCTTGTAGACTATCTGAAGCAAGCGCATTCGTATTTCCTGGACTTCAGTTTACCAACCATACGGCAAAAACTCTGCAATGCGTTGGAATTGGAGCCAGAAAAGAATGACATCATCAAAACAGTTTTGATGTTCTACGACAAATATGTAGATGAAGTCAGACGCCATATGGAATATGAGAACAACCATATTTTCTCATATGCTGACAATTTGATTAAACATCATAAATCCAACAATTTCTCAATTGCACAATTTGCGGAACACCACAATCATATAAACGAGAAATTGAAAGAGTTGAAAAACATTTTAATCAAATATTATCCGCAGACAAAATGCAACAACCTTCTCAACGACACTTTGTTTGACATATTCAACTGTGAATCAGATTTAAGGACACACTGCCGACTTGAAGACAGTGTGTTTACCCCTGTTGTCTTGAATTTAGAACAGAATTTGACCGATGAAAAGTAAAGAGGATATAAAAGTTGCAATTGCAGATGGATCGGTCATCATGCGAAGCGGTCTTGCATCGGTTCTGAAGCATTTTTCGGAATTCAATTTCAGAATCAACGAAATCACAAATCAAGAGGCTCTGACAATCTTTCTAAGACTTCACACTCCAGATTTGTTGATTATCAATCCGCTTTTTGCAATTGGCATGAATCTGGCAACAATCCGGAAAACATATCCATCATTGAAAATTGCGGCACTGACGTCATCACTTATCGACAACCAGTTGCTGTCTGACTACGACACAACAATTTCTATTAATGATGACATCGAAACGATTTGCAGTAAAATCAAAGAAGCAGTCAATGAGCCTGACGAAGAATCTTCCGAACAAGACGCCTTAAGCGCCAGGGAAAAGGAAATCATCGGTTGCGTTGTAAAAGGAATGACCAACAAGGCGATAGCCGACACATTGTCTATTTCAATATATACGGTGATTACGCACCGCCGCAACATCTCAAGGAAATTGCAGATACACTCCCCTGCCGGTCTGGCAATCTATGCAATTGCAAATAATTTGGTAAACATCGAAGATATTAAAGATGTGATAAACTAAAACGTCAATTGTTTAGTTTCTACAAACCCAAACATCAGGATATTTTTCAGTGATGCCGTTCTTCTGAATATATGAATACATCTCCTCTTTTGTGTCGCCTGTTGTCAATGCAACTTTATAGACTGACGAACCTTTGGCGGCATCTATGATAACCAGCCCGGCCTCAGACGAGGCCTCGACAAATTTTTTAGCCTGACCATACGATTTAAGCGAAGCTATCACTACACTATATTTTTTCCCCGTCTCGCCACCAACGCCTTTCTCCACAGCTTCGATGTCATTTGACTCAATTTTGACTGCTCGTTTTGTCATTTTTTCAACAACGTTTCCACTCTTGCCCTTAGCCTTAGGCTGAGCTGCCGATATTGACGCAACACTTGCCTTGTCCGGAAGGGAATCAATCGCAATAGGAGTCGTTAATGTAAGCACAAGAACTATAATCGCCGCAACAGACGTAGCCATGCGCAACGCATTCATCCTAATTTCCGAGAATCTACGACGTGGGGCTTTTCCTTCTGATTTTACGACGTTCTGAATCCTGACAGGCTGCAATCCATAGTTGCTCAAATTAACCCCCGACAGTCCCACTGCCGACGGAGCAAACACAACGCAACCCGCATCAGAGTAATGGAACGAACCTATCTTACCGAAATCAAACGAATGGTTTGCAACAAGTGACTCTTTTATGGTCTTCACGTCGCCTTCCACCTTCGCTACCGCTGCATTATATCCGCAGCCCGTCTGTTTCATAAAGGCATTGGCAACAAGACCGTCGTTATGCGTCAATGCGGCATTAAAGACCACCGACCTAGATGGCGGCAACAGAACACCGTCGCATATGCTTGACGCAACATTCTGACAAATAAACGCACCAAAACCCGGGACAATCACACAATCATTGTCTATGAGCAAGCATTCGATATAATTAATAAGTTCCATACATTGCAAAATTAATCAAAATTCGACAAAGCAACAATGTTTTACCTGTCCTTTTTCTTTAAATATGGCAATGCTTGACTTTTGTCGCATCCCAGTTTGACTGCCTCCATCGCATAGCCATAGGCATCATCGTAACGGAACTGCATCTGTGCCATGCGAGCTTTAAGCAAATACAAATCTGATGATTTGGGATCTAATTTCTGCGCCTCCGAAAGGTCATTCTGGGCTTCTTGATATTTTCCAACTGCGATATAACACTCTGCCCGATTCAAATAATTCACCGAACGGTTCTCTTTTTTATAATGTCATCATATAGCAATATCGACTTGTCATATTCTCCATTCAGCCTGCGGAGCAAAGCCATGCCACGTTTGGCGTCCATGTTTCCGGCATCCGTTTTCAAGCATTTGTCAAAACAACGTTCCGCCTGCCCCATATCGCCAACCTCCAATGCAATCATGCCCGCACCGTTCAACGCTATACAATCAGAATGGTTTATATCCAACAACTTGTTATAGTCGGCCAACGCCGACTGCACACTGTCCATCTCAAGATATAAAGCCGCTCGATTATGAAGTATTGTCGTTGACTTAGGCGCAACGGACAGAGCCATATTGTAATTCTCCAAAGACTCATCCAGTTTGCCTTGATTGCGGTAAACTGTCCCCAAATTCGACATTAATAAATAGTTGCTTGGATTTGCAGGTTCCATTTCCAAAGCCGCCTTTATCAAGCGCTCCGACAATGCCCAGTCTCTGCTTGTCAGAGCCTTGTCGATCTGGTCGAGCAACGACATATAATTTTCTGCAGCAATAGCAGCTGATGGCATTGCCATCAAAGCCAGCACCAGGGGCAATGGTTTCTTATCTTTGTCATCTTTCTTTATTTTTTTGCATAATTGTCTACAAAGATACCTTCTTCCGATTTGGAAATGTTTCGACCATAGGATTTTTTTTTTGTATTTTTTGTGGAAAATACAACGTTTATGAATTTTCTCAGTTTTATAATTTCAAGCATATCATCAACCCAAACAGCC
>OKWD01000018.1_pt1 | contig 25845 bp, 32 predicted proteins | sample 1607011 | NCBI WGS metagenome assembly OKWD01 (sample SAMN04414077, study PRJEB24778) | human gut metagenome | material: faecal | host: Homo sapiens | reverse complement strand
CGCATCAACCGTCGGCTCGTGCTGCAGGTTGCCGACACTGGCTTCTCAACGACAGATGGCTCGTTGCCATACAACTCCTTGACGAAATCGCGGACCGAGAGCGTGCGGTCCTTGCGAGAATAAGCCATAGCATGCACCACTGCCGGACGAACTTCTTCAGGCAGGCATACCGACCAATCATTCAACGAGAACTCCAAATCTATCGCTTCGGGAGGAGTCTTGCCGGTCAGCATGTTGGCGAATGTGGCAGCGAGGGCGTACACATCCGACTGCGGCGAGAACTGCTTCAACCCTACATACTGCTCCGCCGGAGAGAAGCCTGCGCTGTATGCCAACGTCCGAACGGTGGTCGTGGCATTGCCCCGACGGTCGTAGTGCTTGGCAAGACCAAAATCAATAAGCACAGGCTCACCGTTGGAACGGAACATAATGTTGCCAGGCTTGATGTCGAGATGCGTGATGCGGTTGCAGTGCAGAAACGCCACGGCGTCTGCCACAGGTTTCAGAATTTTCTTTGCTGCACCAACAGAAGCGCACCATGCTTTTCACATAATCCGCAAGACTTCCGCCATCAAGAAACTCCATCACATAGCATGCCGTACCGTTAGCCTCAAACACCTCGTCGACCGGCACTATGTGCGGCATTGTCCGCACAGACTGTTCAGCCGCCGCGCCTCAGAGATGAAATCCTTCAAGCCATCGGCCAGCCTCCCCCTTGTGTCAGCCGTGCTGACCTTTCCAGAAGCATCGCGCAGACATCCGTCCATGAAAAATTCCTTCATGGCAAACTCCACGCGCACAGGTATCTGCCCCACCTGCTCCATCGCTGAAACCTTGTAGGTGATTCCGAAGCCGCCCTTGCCGAGCACCGCCTCCACTCTATATTCACGTTTACCGCTCCGCAGCACAGAGCCTACCGGCAGCACGTCATCCCATTGTTCCATTTCATCCATTACTTGAAAACCACCACAAACTTACAAAAATCCGAGCATACGAAAAAGCACACACCCCAACCAATCATCAAAAATATGCAATGAAAACATTTTTTTGGGAAAATAATGTTGATTTTTAGGAGTGTATGTTGATTGATTTGCGTATCTTTGCAAATCGAATGCCAGGAAGGCGTTCGACAGGTTTGTTTAATTATATTGACAAAACATTAATGGCTGACAACAAGAGAATTAAAACGGCTCTCGTCTCCGTATTCCACAAAGACGGGTTGGATGAACTTTTAAGTTTGTTACACAATCACGGAGTGAAATTTCTTTCCACGGGAGGGACAAAATCATTTATCAACGGTCTGGGATACGAATGCGAAGCGGTTGAAGACCTTACCGGCTACCCTTCGATTCTCGGCGGACGCGTCAAGACACTCCACCCCAAGGTGTTTGGCGGCATTCTCAACCGCCGCGACAATGCCGGCGACCAAGAGCAAATCAAGCAATACGAAATACCGGAGATCGACCTTGTGATTGTCGACCTCTATCCTTTTGAAGAGACAGTGGCATCTGGAGCGTCAGAAGCCGACATCATAGAGAAAATCGACATAGGCGGCATCTCGCTTATCCGCGCCGCCGCCAAGAACTACAACGACGTTGTGATCGTGGCATCGAAGCATCAGTACGCGCCCCTCTGCGAGATTCTGAAGCAGAACGGCGACGCAGTGACCACGCTCGCCGACCGCCGCTTCTTCGCGAAGGAAGCCTTCGGCGTTTCGAGCGCATACGACAGCGCCATCTTCAACTATTTCGACGCCGAGAGCGACAGCGACTTCCGCGTTGCCATCAACGGCTCGCGCCATCTGCGCTACGGCGAGAATCCGCATCAGGCGGGCAAGTTCTTCGGCGACTTCGACAAGATGTTTGAGCAGCTTCACGGCAAGGAGATTTCCTACAACAACCTTCTCGACATCGACGCGGCCGTGAACCTTATCGGCGACTTCGACGAGACCACGTTTGCCATCCTGAAGCACAACAATGCCTGCGGCATCGCTTCTCGCCCAACCATCCTCGAGGCATGGAAAGACGCTCTTGCTGGCGACCCCGTGTCAGCGTTCGGCGGAGTGCTCATCGCCAACCGCGAGATTGACGCCGCTACAGCCGAGGAGATGCACAAAATCTTCTTCGAGGTTTGCATCGCACCGTCGTACACCAAAGAGGCACTCGCCATTCTCGAGCAGAAGAAGAACCGCATCATCCTGCTTCAAAAGTCTACCGAGCTTCCGACACAGCAGTTCCGCTCCATTCTCAACGGCGTGCTCCGTCAGGACAAAGACCTCCGCAAAGAGACTACAGCCGACCTCAAGCAGGCCACGGAGAAAGCCATCACCGCCGAGCAGGCAGAAGATTTGCTCTTCGCCAACAAGGTGGTGAAGCACAGCAAGAGCAACGCCATCGTGCTCGCCAAAGGCAAGCAGCTATTTGCGAGCGGCATCGGTCAGACATCGCGTGTCGACGCCCTTCGCCAAGCCATCGAGAAGGCCAAGTCGTTCAACTTCGACCTTCACGGCGCGGTTATGGCATCCGACGCCTTCTTCCCGTTTGCCGACTGCGTTGAAATCGCCCACAACGAAGGCATCACAGCCGTGATTCAGCCCGGCGGTTCAATCCGCGACAACGAGACCGTTGACTTCTGCAACAAGAACGGCATCGCCATGGTTATGACAGGCATCCGTCACTTCAAGCATTAAAACAACCGACAATAATAACAGCAAAATGGGAATATTCTCACTGACACAAGAAATAGCCGTTGACCTTGGAACGGCAAACACGATCATCATCCACAATGACAAGATCGTGGTCGACGAGCCTTCGTATGTGGCTCTCGACTCCAAAGGCAAACTTGTTGCCGTAGGAGAAAAGGCTAAGATGATGCAGGGAAAGGAGCACCCGGGCATCCGCACCATCCGCCCGCTGCGCGACGGCGTTATCGCCGACTTCAACGCCGCCGAGCTGATGATCCGCGGACTTATCAAGATGGTAAGCTCGAAGCACCATTGGTTCTCTCCGTCGCTGCGCATCGTGGTGTGTATCCCTTCGGGCAGCACCGAGGTTGAAATCCGTGCAGTCCGCGACTCGAGCGAGCATGCCGGCGGCCGCGACGTTTATATGATTTACGAGCCGATGGCAGCAGCCCTCGGTATCGGCCTCGACGTCGAGGCACCTGAAGGCAATATGATTGTCGACATAGGCGGCGGCACAACTGAGATTGCGGTAATCTCTCTTGGCGGCATCGTCACCAACAAGAGCATCCGTGTGGCAGGCGACGTGCTTACCGAGGACATCCAGGAGCACATGCGCCGCGCGCACAGCATGAAGGTTGGCGAGCGCATGGCCGAGCTGATAAAAATCAACGTTGGCTCGACGCTCACCGAGATGGACAACCCGCCGGAAGACTACATCGTGCACGGTCCGAACCAGATGACCGCCCTTCCGATGGAAGTGCCGGTGTCGTATCAGGAAATCTCCCACTGCATCGAGAAATCGATACTCAAAATCGAGGCAGCTATTCTGAGCGCATTGGAGAGCACACCACCCGAACTTTATGCCGACATTGTCAGAAACGGCATCTATATCTCGGGCGGCGGCGCGCTTCTCCGAGGTCTCGACAAGCGTCTGTCGGAGAAAATCGGCATCAAATTCATTGTAGCCGACGATCCTCTGCACGCAGTGGCGAAGGGCACAGGCATCGCGTTGAAGAACCGCGACAAGTTCTCGTTTCTCATCCGATAGCGTTCACCCATCGGCATAAAAATTCACCAAGAAGGCGTCAACCATTTTGTTTGCGCCTTCTTGTATGTATAAACAAGGTATATTGACCGCAAACTGGTGAATTCACCGCAACCGACTGACTGTGAATAATATTATTAGTTTTTTTGTGCGACATTCGTCGTGGATTGTGTTTGTGCTGCTTGTTGTGGCAAGCTGCTGGATGCTGTTTCAGAAGAACCCATACCAGCAGCATGTGTTTCTGACATCCGCCAACCGGGCGTCGGCCGTAGTCTACAAGGGCGCCGGCGAGGTCACATCATACTTCAACCTGCGTTCAATCAACTCCGACCTTCAGGAGCGCAACGCCACGCTTGAGATGGAGGTGATCAACCTGAAACGCCAAATCGGCGAATACAAGACGCTGCTGCAGCCCAGCGGCATCGCCCTACCCGACTCCGTGGCACAAAACTACGAATATCACTTTGCCAACGTGATCAACAACAGCGTCACCCACCCGAAGAATTTCATCACCATCGACAAGGGCCGCCTCGACGGCATCGCCCCCGAGATGGGCGTCGTTGACCAGAACGGAGTGGTTGGCATCGTGAGCAACGTCAGCGACCATGCCTCGCGCGTGCTGTCGCTTCTCAACTCCGACATGCGTCTGTCGTGCAAGGTGAAGAACACCGACTATTTCGGCAGTCTGGTGTGGCACGGCACCGACCCCTACCACGCCACGCTCGAGGAGATGCCGAAGCACGTGAAGTTCCACCGCGGCGACACCATCGTCACGAGCGGCTATTCGGCGGTGTTTCCGCCGGGTCTTATCGTCGGCGTGATAGAGAGCAACCAACAGGCCACCGACAATAATTTCTTCTCTTTGAAGATACGTCTCACCACCGACTTCACCCGCCTCGGCACCGTGCGCGCCATCAAGAGCAAGATGGCAGGCGAGCTGAAGCGACTTGAACAGGAAGGAGGAACCGGCAATGAATAAAAGCATCTTCCAGACACTGGCGTTGTTTGTGCTGCTTGCCATCGTGCAGGTGCTCGTGTGCAACAACATCAGCATCCTCAATTTCGCCACTCCGTTTGTGTTTATCTACGTCATCGTGCGCCTTCCGCTCACGCTCCACCGCAACTGGGTGATGATTATCGGCTTCCTTGCCGGTCTGATTATCGACATCTTCGGCGACACCGCCGGCATGAATGCCCTTGCATGCACCATTCTCGGCGCAGTCCGCGAGACGGTTGTGAAGCTCTACGTGACCCACGACGACGAGATTGCCGACCCCGTGCCTTCGGCGAAGACCCTCGGGCCTGGCGCCTATATCAAGTATCTGCTGACGATGACGTTTGTCTACTGTCTTTCGGTGACCTTCATCGAGGCTTTCACGCTTCATGATTTTCTGCTATCTTTGTACCGCGTTGTAGGATGCACCGCACTGACATTCGTCATTCTGCTCGGCATCGACGCGCTTGTCAACGCCAAGAAATGAGAGAGTACGAACTGGAGAAACGCCGATTTGTCATCGCCGGACTGATAATTGTCATTTCGGTGCTTTACATTGTGCGCCTGTTCAATCTTCAGGTGGCCGACGAGACATTCAAGAAAAACGCCGACTCCAACGCCTTTCTGCGCAAGACCATCTATCCCTCGCGCGGTATGATCTACGACCGCAAGGGGCGTCTCATCGTGTTCAACCAGCCGGCATACGACGTCATGGTCATCCCCAAGGAGATACACGACCTCGACTCGCTCGACCTGTGCAGCACGCTGCAAATCACGCTTCCCGAGCTTCGCAAGAAGTTTGAGGAGATGCGCGACACTCGGCGCAACCCCGGCTACTCCTCGTTTACCCAGCAGGTGCTTATCCGCCATCTGTCGCTCGAGGACTATGGCCGCCTTCAGGAGAAGCTCTACCGCTTCCCCGGATTCTTCATTCAGAAAAAGACACTCCGCAAATACAACAGCACCAGCGGCGCCAACATCCTCGGCAACATCCGCGAGGTGAACCAGAACGATATCGACAACGACCCCTACTACCGCGCCGGCGACTACACCGGCGACCTCGGCATCGAGAAGAGCTACGAGACGTATCTGCGCGGCAAGAAGGGGCAGGAAATACTTATCCGCGACGCCCACGGACGCATCCAGGGACGCTTTGAGAACGGAGCGAGGGACGTGGCTCCCGTGTCGGGCAAAGACCTGACACTCAGCATCGACTACAACCTTCAGGAGTATGGCGAGAAGCTGATGCAGGGCAAAATAGGTGCAATCGTTGCCATCGAGCCGGCAACGGGCGAGATTCTCGCCCTCGTGTCGAGTCCCGGCTACGACCCCTCACTGCTCATCGGACGCGACCGCGGCAAGAACTACCGCGAGCTTGTCAACAACCGCTACAAGCCGCTGTTTGACCGCGCCATAATGGCAGCCTACCCTCCCGGCTCCCAGTTCAAGCCCACCCAGGGACTGATATTCCTGCAGGAAGGCATGGTTGGTCTCGGCACGATGTTTCCCTGCCACCGCGGCTACATCAACGGGCGTCTGAAAGTGGGCTGCCACGGCCACGAGTCGCCCATCTCGCTGAAGCCCGCCATCCGCACGTCGTGCAACGCATATTTCTGCTGGGGCTTCAAGACGATGATCGACAAGCGTTCGAAATACGGCACCCCCCGCCAAGGCGTTCGAGATTTGGAAGAACTACCTTGTGGAAATGGGGCTTCGGCTACAAACTCGGCGTCGACCTTCCGGGCGAGAGCCGCGGATTCATCCCCAACAGCAAGTTCTACAACAAAGTGTACGGCGAGAACCGCTGGAGCGCCAACACGGTCATCTCGGTGGCAATCGGACAGGGCGAGATACTCGCCACTCCGCTTCAGATAGCCAACTTGTCGGCAACGATAGCCAACCGCGGCTGGTACTACACGCCCCACGTTGTGAGACGCATCAGCGGCACCAAGCTGCCCGCGCAGTACACCACACGCCACACTCCGCACATCAACAAGAACTACTATCAGGACATTGCCGAGGGCATGCGCATGGCAGTGGTGGGCGGCACGTGCCGCCAGGCGCAGTTCGGCGACATCGAGGTGTGTGGCAAGACGGGCACGGCGCAGAACCCCCACGGACGCGACCACTCGGCGTTTATGGGCTTTGCCCCGATGAACAATCCCAAGATAGCCATCTGCGTCTATGTGGAGAATGCCGGCTTCGGCGCCACCTTCGGAGTCCTATCGGCGGACTGATGATGGAGAAATACCTGACGGGGCAGATTTCGCCCCACCGGCAGTATATCGAAGACCGCATGCTGGAGTCGAACACGATTATCTACAGCGGCGTTAAGAAACATTGACATAAAAAAGGACACAACAATATGCTGAAAACAGACATTAACGAAAGGAAATGGGAACTTGTGAGCAGCGAATATCTGTTCCGTCGTCCGTGGCTGACGGCACGCCGCGACGTGGTGCGTCTGCCCAACGGCACCGAGATACCCGAATTTTATGTGCTTGAATATCCCGACTGGGTCAACATCATCGCGGTGACCGCCGACGGGGAGTTTGTGATGATACGCCAGTACCGCCACGGCATCGACCAGACACGCTATGAGCTTGTGGCAGGCTGCGTAGACCCCGGCGACGGACCCACTGACGGCAGCCAAGCGCGAGCTTTATGAGGAGACGGGATTCGGCGGCGGCGAATGGCGCAAAATCTCGGTGATTTCGGGCAATCCCAGCACCACCACCAACTGGACCCACTGCTACGTGGCAGAAGGCGTGGAGCGCGTAGGCAGCCAGCATCTTGAGACGTCGGAAGACATCAGCGTGCATCTTCTCAGCGCCGACGAGGTGCGCTGGCTTCTTGACCACGACGAAATCAAGCAGGCGATGATGGTGGCTCCCCTGTGGAAATATTTCATTGAGAAAAAATTGGTATAGTCTGCCGTTTTTGACTACCTTTACAGAATTCAATCGACAACAGAGAACTATGACAAACAAGACAGTCTTAAGCGATTTATACAAGCAAGTGGCAGGCGTAGAGCCAGCCGGAATCACCGAACTTCCGTCGTCGGGCTCCAACCGCCGCTATTTTCGCCTCACGGGCGAACGCACGATGATAGGCGTGATAGGCACATGCATCGAAGAGAACGAGGCGTTTCTCTACATGGCGAAGCATTTCGCGTCGAAGAATCTGCCCGTTCCCGAGGTTTACGCCCACAGCGACGACCGAATGGCATACGTGCAGCAGGACCTTGGCGACACGCTGCTTTTCAACGCCATCGAGAAAGGGCGCAAGACCACGGTGTTCAGCGAGGAGGAGAAAGCCCTACTGTCGAAGACTATCCGCCAGCTTCCCGACATTCAGTTTGCCGGCGCCGACGGTCTTGACTTCTCGAAATGCTACCCCTCGTCGGAGTTCAACGCACGCTCGATAATGTGGGACTTGAACTATTTCAAATACTGCTTTCTCAAAGCCACCGGCATGGAGTTTCAGGAAGACCTTCTCGAGGACGACTTCCAACGCCTTGCCGACGTGTTGCTGCGCAGCTCCTCGGCAACGTTCATGTATCGCGACTTCCAGTCGCGCAACGTGATGATCAAGGACGGCAAGCCGTGGTTTATCGACTTCAGGGCGGCCGCAAGGGACCGGTATTCTACGATGTGGCATCGTTTCTATGGCAGGCCAAGGCCAACCTTCCCGACAGCCTCCGCGGCGAGCTGCTGGAGGAATATATCGACGCCCTGCGCAAATACACTCCCGTAGACCGCGACTATTTCTACGCCCAGCTGCGCCACTTCGTGCTGTTCCGCACGCTTCAGGTGCTCGGCGCCTACGGATTCCGCGGCTATTTCGAGAAGAAGCCCCACTTCATCCAGAGCGTGCCGTTTGCCATCGCCAATCTCCGGCATCTTCTTGCCAACCCCTATCCGGAGTATCCCTACCTCTGCAAGGTGCTCAAAGAGCTTGTTGGCCTGAAGCAGTTTACCGACGACCTGCAGAAGCACACGCTCACGGTGCGCGTGATGAGTTTCGCCTACAAGAAAGGCATCCCCAACGACCCGTCGGGCAACGGCGGCGGCCACGTGTTTGACTGCCGCGCCGTCAACAACCCAGGCAAGTATGAGCGCTACAAGCCGTTTACGGGCCTCGACGACCAGGTGATAAAGTTTCTTGAGGACGACGGCGAGATACTCGAGTTTCTCGACCACGCCTATGCCCTTGTCGACGCCACGGTGAAACGCTACAAGGAGCGCGGATTCACGAATCTGATGGTTTGCTTCGGATGTACCGGCGGACAGCACCGTTCGGTCTACAGCGCGCAGCACATGGCAGAGCATATCAACAAAAAATTCAACGTCAAGGTGGAGCTCGTGCACCGCGAGCAAAACATCGAGCAGACGTTCAACGCAAAAAATTTTCTAAGGATAAGAGGATGAAAGCACTGATTTTCGCAGCCGGCCTCGGCACGCGTCTGCGTCCGCTGACCGACAACCGCCCGAAGGCACTTGTCGAGGTGGCAGGACGGCCGATGCTCGAGCACGTGATACGCCATCTGATTTCATACGGCTTCACCGACATTGTGGTCAACATCCATCACTTCGGGCAGCAGATTGTCGACTTTCTGCGCGACAACGGCAACTTCGGGGTCAACATCCAGGTGAGCGACGAGCGCGGCGAGCTGCTCGACACCGGTGGAGGCATCCTGAAGGCGCGGCCTCTGCTCGACGACGGCGAGCCTTTCCTCGTGCATAACGCCGACATCATGACCGACCTCAATCTTGCCGACTTCTACAACTATCATCTCCACCATTCCGCCGACGCCTCGGTGCTCGTAGCCGAGCGCACCACGTCGCGCTACTTCGTGTTTGACTCCAGCCGGCGTCTGCAGGGCTGGGAGAACGTCACCACCGGCGAGACGCGTCCGGAAGGGTTTGTGCCATCTGCCTGTCAGCTCCAACTGGCTTTCGGAGGAGTGCATGTGATTTCGCCGACGGTGTTTGACGCCCTTGCCGGCTACACCGACGAGCATAAATTCTCGATTACGCCGTTCTATGTCGACATGTGCCGCCGTCTGAAAATAATGGGCTACATCCCCGACACGGCATACCGCTGGTTTGACATCGGCTCGCCCGAGAAGCTGGCGCAAGCCGAGGCGGCAATCACCGGCGCACAACAATAAACGCGGCAGCGGCACCCGTCAAGGATGCCGCTGCTTTTTTGTCAATCTTCCGTCACACGCATCCGAGGATGCGCTGCAGGGTTTCAATCTGATAGTTCCAAAGGTCCTTCGCCTCCTCCACATCGTCGGGCTCGGCGAAGTCGGTCACCGTGAGCATCGTCCCGTCGGTCAGTTCCGACTGCGAGATTCTCAGCTCGAAGTATGATTTGTCGTTCTCCTCCGTCCAATGGTAGCGCACGAATTTGTCAGTGCGTATGGCAACAATCTGCACCGTCTGCTCCACACCGTTCCAATCCAGCACCACTTCCTTTCCCGTCTGCCTTGCGTTGTCGGCAAACCATTCCTTAAGTCCGTAGGCAGTAGATATATACGACCACAGCATCGCCACTGGAGTGTTGCGCATGTCATACTCAATATGAAATTTCTCTTTGGTCATTGTCTGCGAGTTTAGTTTACGGGTGCTAAATAAGCACAAAGTTTACAATCTGCCAAAAGTTTATATAAAAATTTTATTGTCCGCATGCATTATATAGGGTGACAAATTGTCAGCGTTGTCGGATTGGCACGGGATGTGCAAGGAAACTGATGTCGCAAAGGCGCAGACCAAAGCGGCGCAAAAAAGGAACAAAAAATAAAAAGATATTGATTATGGCAATTAAACCTTTGGCTGACAGAGTTCTCATCGAGCCGGCAGCCGCAGAAGAAAAGACAATCGGCGGAATCATCATCCCCGACACAGCAAAAGAAAAACCGTTGCAGGGCAAAGTAGTAGCTACAGGCAATGGCACAAAGGATGAAGAAATTGTTGTAAAAGAAGGCGACACGGTGCTTTACGGCAAGTATGCCGGTCAGGAGATTAACGTCGATGGCACGGATTACCTGATTATGAAGCAGCAGGATATTCTGGCTATCATTTAATTAGTTCGGTTGGATTAAAAAAATTACGATTATGGCAAAAGAGATAAAATACAACGTGGAAGCCCGTGAGTTTCTCAAGGAGGGCGTGGACGCTTTGTCGAACGCTGTGAAGGTAACGCTCGGTCCCAAAGGACGTAACGTAATCATCGACAAGAAGTTCGGTGCTCCCCAGGTGACCAAGGACGGTGTGACCGTCGCCAAGGAGGTGGAGCTGGAGGACGCGATTCCCAACATGGGCGCCCAGATGGTCAAGGAAGTTGCGAACAAGACTTCCGACAATGCTGGCGACGGCACTACAACTGCTACAGTTTTGGCGGAGGCAATCTACCGCGGAAGGCTTGCGCAACGTAGACGGCAGGCTGCAACCCGATCTTTGTAAAGCGCGGCATCGACAAGGCTGTAGCCAAGGTTGTTGAAGGCATCAAGGCTCAGGCTCAGGAAGTCGACGACGATTTGGCGAAGATTGAGAATGTGGCTCGCGTTTCAGCCAACAACGACGCTGAAATCGGCAAGCTCATCGCCGACGCTATGGGCAAGGTGAAGAAAGAGGGCGTGATCACCATCGAGGAGGCTAAAGGCACCGACACTACAGTGAAGGTTGTTGAAGGCATGCAGTTCGACCGCGGTTATATCTCTCCTTATTTCGTGACCAACACCGAGAAGATGGAGTGTGAGATGGACAACCCATACATCCTGCTCTACGACAAGAAAATCAGCGCATTGAAAGATATGCTCCCAGTGCTCGAGGCAGTGGCACAGAGCGGACGTCCGCTGCTCATCATCGCAGAGGACGTAGACAGCGAGGCATTGGCAACATTGGTTGTCAACCGTCTGCGCGGCTCTCTGAAGATTTGCGCAGTGAAGGCTCCGGGCTTCGGCGACCGCCGCAAAGAGATGCTCGAAGACATCGCAATCCTTACCCACGGCGTTGTAATCTCTGAGGACAAGGGCTTGAAGCTCGACATGGCTACCGTAGACGAGCTCGGCTCGGCTGAGAAGGTGACTGTCGACAAGGAGAACACCACTATCGTCAACGGCAACGGCGACAAGGAGCTTATCGCCGAGCGTGTGGCACAGATCAAGGCTCAGATTGAGAAGACCACAAGCGACTACGACCGCGAGAAACTTCAGGAGCGTCTTGCCAAGTTGGCAGGCGGCGTGGCAGTGCTCTACGTCGGCGCGCCATCAGAGGTTGAGATGAAGGAGAAGAAAGACCGCGTAGACGACGCGTTGAGCGCAACACGCGCGGCTGTGGCTGAAGGCATCGTTCCTGGCGGTGGCGTGGCATATATGCGCTGCGTTGCGGCTCTTGAAAACTTCCACGGCGACAACGACGATGAGAACACCGGTATCCAAATTGTGAAACGTGCCATCGAGGAGCCGTTGCGCCAGATTGTTGCCAACGCAGGTCTGGAAGGCGCCATCATCGTTCAAAACGTCAAGGACGGCAAGGGCGACTATGGCTACAACGCACGCACCGGCAAATATGAGAACTTCTTCGAGAGCGGTGTCATCGACCCGGCTAAGGTGACGCGTGTGGCTCTTGAGAACGCAGCGTCGATTGCAGGTATGTTCCTGACAACCGAATGCGTAATCGCCGAGAAGAAAGAAGAAAATCCGGCTCCGGCAATGCCTGCCGGCGGCATGGGTGGAATGGGCGGCATGATGTAAGCCTTTTCCCCTTATAAAAAAGAAAGCATCCTGACCAAATCGGTCAGGATGCTTTCTTTTTGTGCGCTTGACGCTTGTGTCAGTCGAAGATTTTGTCCCAGTCTTTCCACACGGGCTCGTAGCCGAGGGCGCGGATTTCGCTGGTGACGGCTTTCGGCGAGCGCTCGTCGCTGACGTGGAACTGCTCGAGCGAGTCGGGCTCTGCGGCGTAGCCTCCCGGGTCGGTCTTGCTTCCGGCACTCATCGATGTGACACCGAGCTTCATCATGTTTGCGCGGAACTGCGGGTTCTCGCGCGTAGAGTATGAGATGTCGACGTCGTGGTCGAAGATTCGGAATGCAAACGTGAGCTGCGCCAGCTCCTTGTCGGTCATCGTCACGTTTGGCTGGAATCCGCTTTCCGACGGGCGCATCCGCGGGAAGTTGACGGAGTAGCGCGTCTGCCAGTAGTGCTTCTGCAGGTAGCGCAGGTGGTGGGCCATCATTGTCACGTCGGTGCGCCAGTCCTCAAGGCCGATGAGCACCCCCATTCCGATTTTATGCACACCCGCCTGTCCCATACGGTCGTAGCCGTTGAGCCTCCATTCGAAGATAGACTTCATGCCCTTTGGATGGTACACGTTGTAGCGCGCCTTGTGGTAGGTTTCCTGGAAGCATACCACACCGTTGAGTCCCGACTTCGTGAGCCGGTAGTAGTCGTCGGCCTTCAGCGGCTGCACTTCGATTGAGAGGTTGTTGAAGAACGGGCGGGCTATGTGGAGAGCGTTCTCCAGATAGTCGACTCCGGCAACCGCTGGCGCCTCCCCTGTCACGATGAGCAGGTTTTCAAACGGGCCGAGCTTTCGTATCGCCTTGCATTCCTCGAGAATCTGCGCATCGTTGAGAGTGGTGCGCGTGAACGGGTTGTTGTGGTTGAAACCGCAGTATACGCAGAAGTTAGTGCAAGCGTTGCTCAGGTAGAGCGGGATGTACATGCTGATGGTTTTTCCGAATCGTTCCTGCGTGTATTTCTGCGACAGGCGCGCCATTTCCTCGAGATGCGGCACGGCAGCCGGCGAGATGAGCGCCATGAAGTCGTCGACGTCGAGGCGCTCCTTAGCGAGCGCCCTCACCACGTCGGCGTCTGTCTTAGAGGCAATTTTTTGGGTTGTCTCGTCCCAACTTATTTTCTCTAATACGTCTGAAAACATTTATCAATCTTTACAAATTTCGTCTGATATTTTTTGCGTTATGCGCATTGCGCAGAAGTTAGGTCCGCACATGGTGCAGAATTTGTCGTCCGTGCCGCGGCTCTCCACGTAGTACTGCTTTGCGCGGGCGGGGTCGAGCGACAGGTTGAACTGGTCTTTCCATCTGAATTCGAAGCGCGCCTTGCTCATAGCGTTGTCGCGCACGTCGGCACCCGGCAGTCCTTTTGCCAAGTCGGCGGCGTGGGCAGCGATTTTGTAGGCAATCACTCCGTTGCGCACGTCTTCCCTGTCGGGGAGTGCGAGGTGTTCCTTCGGTGTGACGTAGCAAATCATCGCCGTTCCGAGCCATGCAATCTGAGCGGCACCGATTGCCGATGTTATGTGGTCGTAGGCAGGCGCGATGTCGGTTGTGAGCGGGCCGAGGGTGTAGAACGGCGCGCCGTGGCAAGCCTCCACCTGTTTGTCCATATTCTCCTTGATTTTCTGCATCGGCACGTGTCCCGGGCCTCGATTATCACCTGCACGTTGTGTTTCCACGCCTTTTTCTGTCAGTTCGCCGAGCACGTCAAGCTCGAGAAACTGCGCGCGGTCGTTGGCGTCGTGGATAGAGCCAGGGCGCATACCGTCGCCGAGCGACAGCGCCACGTCGTATTTCGCCACGAGGTCGCAGATTTCGTCGAAGTGGGTGTAGAGGAAGCTCTCCTCGTTGTGGATTACGCACCATTCCGTCATGATGCTTCCACCGCGCGACACGCATCCCGTCAGACGGCTGCCCACGAGTTTGGCATGCTCGCGCAGCACACCGGCATGGATTGTGAAGTAGTCCACTCCCTGCTCGCATTGCTCCACGAGCGTGTCGCGGTAGATTTCCCACGTCAGCTTCGCCACGTTTCCGTTCACCTTCTCAAGCGCCTGATAGATGGGCACCGTTCCCATCGGCACGGGGCAGTTGCGCACAATCCATTCACGCGTTTCGTGGATGTGTTTTCCTGTCGAGAGGTCCATCAGCGTGTCGCCGCCCCAATAGCAGCTCCATATCGCCTTGTCGACCTCCTCCTTGATGCCCGAAGAGAGCGCGGAGTTGCCGATGTTTGTGTTCAGCTTCACGCTGAACGCCTTTCCGATGATCATCGGTTCAGCCTCCGGGTGGTTGATGTTGGCAGGGATAATAGCCCGTCCCGCCGCCACTTCCTGACGCACGAACTCCGGAGTGATGTAGGTTTCGATTCCCAGTTGCTTGTTGTTAAGGTTCTCGCGTATAGCCACATACTCCATCTCGGCAGTCACCACGCCGGCTTTTGCGTAAGCCATCTGCGTGATTTGCTTGCCCGGCAACGCCATGCGCGGGTTGTGGCGCACGGGGAATCGGATATCGTCGAGCGAGGCATCGGCGAGCCGCTGGCGTCCGTATTCGGACGAGATGCCGTCCTGCAGAGCTGTGTCGGCGCGCTGCTCAATCCATTTCTCTCTCAGCCGTGGGATGCCCTTGTTGATGTCCACCTCCACGTTGGGGTCGGTGTAGACGCCGCTTGTGTCGTTGACCACGACAGGGGCGTTTCGGTCATCACCTTCTCGCCGTCGACGATTTTCACCGTCGGAGTCAGCTTGATGCGGCGCATACCCACCTTAATCGGGTAAATCGAGCCGTCGACATAGATTTTTTCGGAATTCGGATAAGAATTTACGTTGATATCTGTAAGTTCCATATTAATAAGTTTTTTGTTGATTATTATTCATCAAGAAATGCAGTCAGAGGGCTGCTTGCCTCGGCGTGGTCCGACTGGTTTCCGAGTCCGGCAAGGTAGGCAGTGCGTCCAGCCTCCGTGGCGAGGCGGAATGCGCGCGCCATAGCCACCGGGTCGCCAGCCACCGCGATAGCCGTGTTGACGAGCACAGCGTCGGCACCCATCTCCATCGCCTCGGCAGCATGCGACGGCGCTCCGAGTCCGGCGTCGACCACCACCGGCACGTTTGTCTGGTCGATTATTATTCGGAGCATCTCGCGCGTTGTCAGTCCCTTGTTGGTGCCGATAGGCGCTCCGAGAGGCATCACTGCCGCCGTGCCCACGTCTTCCAGCCGTTTGCAGAGCACGGGGTCGGCTTGGATGTAAGGCAGCACCACGAAGCCGAGTTTGGCGAGTTTTTCGGTGGCCTTCAGCGTTTCTACCGGGTCGGGGAGCAGATATTTAGGGTCGGGGTGGATTTCGAGCTTTATGAAGTTTGTGCCGAAGCAGTCGCGCGACAGCTGAGCCGCCAGCACCGCCTCGTCGGCGTTGCGCACGCCCGATGTGTTGGGCAGGAACTGCACGTGCTCGCGGTTTATGTGTCTGAGCATGTCGTCAGAAGCGGCGTCGCTCGTGTCGAGGCGTTTCATCGCCACGGTAATCATTTCAGAGCCCGACTCCAGGATAGCGTCGAGCATAGCATCGTTTGAGGAGAACTTACCAGTTCCGACAAACAGACGGGAAGAAAATTCTCTTCCACAGATTAGTCAATTTGTCCATTTTTTTATTCGTTATATTGTCGTTCTACAATTTTTTCAAGTATGCTGATCATGTCGGCGGTGTGCTTCGTCATGTTGTCGGCGTTTATCAGCTCGCCCGACACGGCAATGCCTCTCACACCAGTTGCCATCACGTCCTCGATGTCGGCTATCGTGATGCCGCCTATTGCCACCACCGGCAGGTTGATGCTCGCGTCCTTCATCCGCGCAATGATGTCGCGGTAGCCGTCAAGTCCGAGCACGGGGCTCAGTTTCTGCTTCGTGGCGGTGAAGCGCAGGGGTCCGAGTCCGATGTAGTCGATGTCGAGATGGCGCAGCTCCTGCACGTCGTCAAACGTGTTTGCGGTTGCACCGATAATGAAGTCGCCTCCGAGGATTTCGCGCGCCTCGTCGGGGTGCATGTCGTTTTTTCCAAGATGCACGCCGTCGAGCTGCAGCTCCTTGGCGATGTCGACGTGGTCGTCGACCACGAGGATGCAGTCGTCGACGTCGGCGCAGATTTCCTTTGCGCGCTTTGCCGTGGCGACAATCTCATCGCGAGTGGCGTCCTTCATGCGCAGTTGCACCCACCGGCATCCGCCGTCGACGGCTTGCCTTATCTCCTCCTCTATTGTCATCCGGGAGGATGGATGTGTTATGAATTGCAGCATATTCTTATATTATTTTGTTACGTTGTTCTACAATAAGCTCCACGCGGCGGCAGAACTCCTCCGTGCCTACGCCGAACAGATACCCCAGGAAGGCGCATCCTCCGAAACCCACGTCGGCGAGCCACGGGATTCTGCCGGCGGTCACGCCTCCGAGCGCCATCACCCTCGCGTCGACGTGTCCGCGCAGCTGCTCCTCGCTGAAATGCGAGGCGTAGCCCTGCTTGCTGATGCTGTCGAACACGGGGCTAAGAAACACGTAGTCAAGCTCTCTGCTTTCAGCCACCTCCTCCAGCGAGTGGCAGCTGCGGCTCACGGTGCCCTTCCATCCTTCCGGCACCCTCGGCGACCTCTTGTTGAGATGCACCCCGCCGATGCCCTTTTCGGCAGCCACGTCGGGGAAATAGTGCATCGCCAGCCGGTCGGCAATGCCCGCCGGCAAGGTGTCGACATAGCTCCGCATCTCCTCCTCTCCGCAGTGGGGTTTGCGCAGATGCACGGCGTCGAAACCGGCATCTAACAGGTGTGTTATGCGCCAAGCCTCGTCGGGCAGCGTCAGCTCGGGCGTTATGGCAATGAGCTTTGAACGCCATGGGTCTACCCTCCGTAGAAAGCCTTGATGACGAGCACCGTGTCGCCGTCGTGGAGCGCAGTGGCGTCATATTCGGTCTTCGGCACCATCTGTCCGTTGACCGCCACGGCGATGTTGACCGCCGAGATGCTTTTTTTGCCGAGCATACAGCTCACGGTGGCACCGTCGTCGAGAAGCAGGCTCTCATCGTTGAATTTTACAGTAATCATATCGTTTTCAGTTTGTTAGGATTAAACAGATGGTTCACCGGACCGTGTCCGCCGCCCACAGCGACATTGGCACCGGCGACGAGCGCGTTGTGCAGATAGTTTTTGGCGCAGCCCACGGCCTCGGCCAGCGGTAATCCCAGCGCGAGGAAAGAAGCGATAGCCGACGACAGGGTGCATCCCGTGCCGTGAGTGTTGACCGACACGACGCGCCGGCTGCTGTATTCGCGGAGCTCCCCGTCGGCAAACAGCACGTCGACAGCCACATCGCCGTCGAGATGTCCGCCTTTGACGAGAGCCGCGCGGCATCCCTTCTCCACGATGCACCGTGCCGCCTCGCGCGCCGACGCAATGCCGTCGATGGCGATGCCCGTCAGATGCTCCGCCTCCATGAGGTTTGGCGTCAGCAGCGACGCGAACGGGAACAGTTTCTCCTTTATGGCTTCGACGGCGTCCTCCTCGATGAGCCGGCTTCCGCTTGTGGAAATCATCACAGGGTCGAGCACCACGTTTGCGGACGCCAGTGGCAGAACCTGTCGGCAACCGCCTCCACGATGCTCCGCGAGTAGAGCATCCCGATTTTCACCGCGTCGGGGCGCAAGTCGGAGAACACGGCGTCAATCTGCCGCGCCACCATGTCGGGGTCGATGCCCTGCACGCCGTCGACGCCGAGCGTGTTTTGCGCCGTCACCGCCGTGACAGCCGAAGCCGCATAACGCCGATAGCCGACATTGTCTTTATGTCGGCCTGTATGCCCGCTCCGCCCGAAGAGTCGGAGCCTGCGATTGTCAGAACTATTGGATATTTAGCCATACGCACTCTTTTTTGCTTGACGAACAAAAGTGCCTATGAAAAAGAGAATATTATGTCACACAATCCCTGCGCCGGCATTATCCGTATCAGGTTCGGAGGGTATAATCTCAGCCCTAAGGCACCCCTTTGTTCTTCCGATGCAAAGATAGTGCAAGGTGAGCGAAAAAGCAAAACAAACCAATGCTTTTTCTTTTCTAAGGTCCTTAAGGTCCTTAATAAAAAAAGCGCACCTAACCGGTGCGCTTTTTTGGTGTATGAGGGAATTTGTTATTTGGTCACTCTTTCAAGCCATTTCACCATCCGAGCATCACGCCCATAGAGACGGCACACACGACGAGGAACACACCCCAGCATTCCCAGATAGGCCATTTGTTGTACATCAACGGGCCAATCCAAAGGAACAGGTTTCCGAGGGCAGTAGCACCGAGCCACAGACCCTGGCAGAGACCCTGCAGGTTTTTCGGCGCCACCTTCGACACGAACGAGAGTCCGAGCGGCGAGATGAAGAGTTCGGCAACGGTGAGGAAGAAGTAGACCACGATGAGCACCCATGGTCCAGCCTTCATGCCCGCTTTTGCCACAGTGTCCAGTTTCCTTGAACGTCTCAGCCGACGGGTATCCCTGCTGCCAAGAGAAGATGGTGAGGAAGAGGAATGCGAGTCCGGCGATGCCCATACCGAATGCGATTTTCTTCGGTGTCGAGATTTCGCGTCCGCGGCGGGTGAAGTATCCGAAGAAGAGCATGATGAGCGGCGTGAGCACGATCACGAAGAACGGGTTGATTGCCTGCCATATCTCCGGCGCTATCTTGTCGGTCTGCACGAAGTCGCGTGCGAAGTAGGCGAGCGACTGTCCGTTCTGGTGGAACGAGAACCAGAAGAAGATAACTATTCCGAGCACTGCGAAGAGAGCATACATGCGCTGCTTGATTTCCTTTGCCATCGCTGCTTTCTCGTCGGCAGAGTAGTTTACGGTTTCTTTCTTCTCCTTCTTGCCCGGTGTCGGGAACATTTGACGGCAAGCGATGAAGATGACGAGCGAGATGAGCATTGCAGCCACCGACGCGATAAACGAGTAGTGGATACCGGTGTTGAACACGTCGAGATACTGCGTGCAGAAAGCCGACATGTCGGTGACGGTCTCGCCCATGTTGGCGTCTTTGGCGAGGGTTGCGAGGTTTGCCGTCTCGTTGGCCTTCATAGCCGCTCCGTCGATGAATTTATGGCAGAGCGCGGGGAGGTCGGCGTTGTAGAGCATGTGGTTTGCCTTGAGCCACCACTCGCGGAGCAGCGGCGCCACAAACGGAGCTACGAGTCCGCCGATGTTGATAAAGACGTAGAAGATTTGGAAGCCCGAGTCGCGGCGGCTTTTCGCCTCGCGCAGGGCGTCCTCTCCCTTGAGAGCCGCCTCAGCCTCGAAGTTGTCGTACATCTGACCGACGATAGCCTGCAGGTTGCCCTTGAACAAGCCGTTGCCGAAGGCAATGAGGAACAGCGCCACGCAGGTTACCGGCAGCAGCCATCCTATGTTGTCGGGAGTGGAGAGCACCGGCACGGAGAGAATCACGTAGCCGAGCGCCATCACGATGAGTCCCGCCATGATTGTCATTTTGTATTTCTGCGACTTGTCGGCGATGATGCCTCCCACGAGGCTGAGCACGTAGATGCCGCAGTAGAACACGGAGTAGATGATTGCGCTCACTTCGTCAGACAAGCCGAACTTTGAGCACAGGAACAGCACCAGCACGGCGTTCATGATGTAGTAGCCGAACCGTTCGCCCATGTTTGAGAGGGCGGCTGCGAGTAGTCCTTTTGGATGGTTTTTAAACATAAATGGAAGTTTTTTACGGTTTGTATATTTATTTGTTTTTGTTTTCTTTATATACATTAACCACCGCCGCCGCGAAAGCCGCCAGCGACAATGCCAGACACGCCCACACCGACCAGCTCAAGGTGGAGAGGATTGAGATTTTCTCCATTCCGGCGCCGAGGATTTCGCCCTGCGGATAGCTCGCTATCATGTAGACGAAGTAGCCGAAAAACATCAGCGGCAGCGCGGCAAACGAGATTGAGAGCACGTGCGCTCCGCGGCTTTTCGTGACGAGGGTCGCGGCTGTGCCCACCAAGCCGATAAACGGCATCAGGAAGGGCACCATCTCCAAGTATTTTCCGATTTTGAAGAATGTCGCCACATACTCCCATCCGTAGCCGAATCCGAACAGCGGGATGGAGAAGAGCGGCACGGCGGCATAGACCACCGCCACGGCGAGGGTCGCGCCTATGGCTGTCAGCACAAGCGGTTGTTTCAGTTGACTGTTCATTGCTGTTGTTGTTCTTTTGTTTTATAGGCGAGCGCATACATCTTTATCTGCTTCACCATGGCGAGCAGCCCGTTGCTGCGCGTCGGCGACAGGTGCTCGGTCAGCCCGATGCTGTCGATGAAGTAGAGGTTTGCGTCGAGGATGTCGGCAGGCGTCTGGTCGGAGAGCACGCGCACGAGCATCGATATTATGCCCTTCACGATAATCGCGTCGCTGTCGGCGGCGAAGTGGATTTTGCCGTCACTGTACTCGGCGTTGAGCCACACGCGGCTCTGGCATCCTTCGATAATGTTGTCGGGCGTCTTGTGGCGCTCGTCGATAGGCGGAAGCGCGTTGCCCATCTCGATGATGTATGAATACTTGTCCATCCAGTCGCTGAAGCCACTGAACTCATCGATGATTTCGTCTTGAATTTCGTTTATCTGGTTATTCATAATCGCAAAAATACGCATTTTTTGAATAAACAATGCCGTTGCGCAAGGAAAAATGCACCTTTGCAATCAAAAAAATATGTGCGGTTGTCTCTTTTTTCCGAAAAGCGGCACTCCTCCACATGTAACTTTGCAGCAGAAAACAAAAAAACACACATCCACCATGACTTACATCGAAATCATAAACCGATTCTGGAAGATTCATCAGTTCGACCATTTCTCGTCGGCTGAGATTGCCGTCTACTTCTATCTCCTCAACATGGCGAACCGCAACATGTGGGAAGACGAGATTGCCGTTGCCACCGCCGAGCTGTGCGCATCCATCGGCATGCGCCGCTCCACGATTATCCGCGCGCGTCAGAGTCTCAGGGAAAAAGGGCTGATCGAATGCCGCGAGGGTGTGCGCAACTCCCGCACGCCGGTCTACCGCATTGTCACATCCGCAACCACTAAGGCAACCACTAAGACAACCACTAAGCCTACTACTAAGCCAACCACTAAGGAGACCTTATATAAAGATATAGATATAGACAAAGAAAATATTTCTCTCTCTACGGAGGAAAAACCGATTGATGAAATCGAAAAATTCTTGTTGCCGACCACAGATGGCAGACAGACGTGGTGAAGCTGACAGAAAAACACCGCGGCCCGGCGCAGACTGCGGAGCTGCTGCCTTCATACATGAGTTTTTCGGATACCTGCGCTCCTGCGGCGTCAGGGCCAAGACGGTTGACGACTGCCGCGCCCACTTCGTCAACAAGATGAACCGCGAATACATCAAGACTTTCAATAAACATAAGTGCAAAACCTTTAAACAAGACTTCTATGAGAATCAACGACCAATTGAAGCTCCAGCTGATGGGACGGATGCCTATGATGCCCCGTTTTAGGCTTCCCGTGAGCCAAGAGTATGCCGAGAGCTGCCTCGCAATGGCGGTGGCGGCGGAGGTGGAAAGCCGCGGACACAGCATCTCGCCCGACGGCGACTTCGAGCAGTGTGTGAGGCAAACGGCGGCATGGACGGTCAACGCTTCGCCGCGCCACAGCCTGCTGCTGGCGGGCAGATACGGCAACGGCAAGACCACGTTTCTGAGAGCCCTGCAGAGCCTCGTAAACGCCTTCGACCTCAGAGACCCCATGACGGGAAAGCGCATGAGGATGCCGCTCTACAACGCTGTGGCGCTCACCGAGATGCACCGCACGTCGGTCGCCGAATGGCACAACGTGGCGCGCGCACCGCTGCTCGCCATCGACGACCTGGGCACGGAGCCGCGCGAGGTGATGGAGTTCGGCAACATGACCGCCCCCATGCGCGACCTGCTCGAGATACGCTACGACCGCTCGCTGCCCACACTCATCTCCACAAACATGACCCCAGCCGACATCACCAAGAGATACGGCGACCGCATCGGCGACCGCATGCGCGAGGTAATGGAGGTGGTGAGATTCCGCAACGGCTCCTACCGCCGATAGCCCCCTCCCCGCGCGCCGCCGCGCCTGTGAAAATGGTTTTTGTCGGATTTTTTCTTCAGATTATAACCAAATAATTGTAACTTTGCATAAGTTAAGGAATTGATATAACTGAAAAAACATGAAGATAAGAAATATTTCACGGCGGCGGCGCTTGCCGTTGTCATCGCGGCAGGCTCCGCCAGGGCTGCAGAGCCGGCGGCTCCTGCCACACTGTTTGAATACCCGTCGGTGCCCGACAAGCTCACCAAGCCGGCTATGCGCGCCAACTTCATGGTGGAGCATCTCTGGGACAAGTGCGACCTTGAGAAGACCGCCGTCACCGACCTCGCCGCGTTCCACAACACGTTTACCGACTATCTGTCGTTTTTCGCGCTCGCCGACAAGGCTGTTGTCGAGAAATCGATAAAGAAATACGTGGAGCGCGTGGCGAAGAACCCCACCAACCTCAACCTCACCGTAGGCATGCTCCACTCCGACGTGCTCAACCTCCGCAGCCAGTACTGCTCCGACGAGGTCTACACGATGTTTGCCGACAACATAGCCGCCGCCAAGAAGGTCGACAAGGCTCTGAAGGCAAAGCTGCAGGCACAGGCGGCAGTGCTCGCCAACTCGGCGGTGGGCGCCACCGTAGCCGACTTCCCGCTGCGCCAGTCGCCAGCCGGAGCGGCATCGCTCTACGGGCTCACCGCAGGCACCACAATCCTCTTTTTCAACTCCGACGGATGCATTGACTGCTCAATCTACAAAGTGCGCCTGAGCGCAAGCATAGCCGCCTCGTCGCTCATCAAGGAGGGGCATCTGCGCATTGTCTCCGTCTATGGCGGCGACCCCGCGGCAGTAGAGAGCAAGCTTGCCACCGAGCCCGCCGACTGGGAAGTGGCATGCATCGACACCGCAGCCTACGACCAGCGTCTGCGTCCGGCGGTCTACGTGCTCGACAGCGACAAGAAGATAACCACCAAATTTGTCGACATCGACAACCTGCTGCGCGCCATCGAGAGCGTGGCGCAGGCAAACGACAAATAAAAACAACTGAGATATGAGAAGACATCGCAAACTCCTACGGCGCATATTCGTCGCCGAGGCATACCGCACCTACGGCAACCTGTCGCGCTTCTTCATCCGCGTGTTTGCCGGCGTGATGTTCATGCAGTTCGGCATCCGCCAGATTGCTAACTACGACTTCTTTGTGAAATATTTCCCCGACCTCCTCGGCATGGGCTCCGCCACCACGCTCGACATGATGATAGCCATCGAGGTGGTCTGCTCGGCATTCCTGATCTTCGGATTCCTCACCCGCCTCTCCGTGGTGCTGCCCACGCTCTCCATGGCGGTGGCTGAATGGTATATCCTCGACAACGGACTGATGGCGGGCATCGCCAACATGCCTATGGGCGAGGTGGCGCTGATGTCGAGCCTGCAGCTGGGCTACGTGCCGCTGCTCTTTGTCGGCATGTTTGTGTTTATAATGCTGGCAGGTCCGGGAAAGGTGTCGGTCGACTATCTGCTGTCGCTCTACTTCACCAACAAGGACAGCCTTAACGAACTTAAAAACTTTTAGGAGGAAAAGAATAAATATACAATGAGAACAGCCGTATTGATTTCGGGAGGCGTCGACAGCGCCGTCGTGGTGCACAAACTCAAGGAGGAGGGCCACGACCTGACGCTATTCTACATCCGCATCGGAATGGACAACGGCGAGGGCGACTGCTCCGCCGAGGAAGACATCGAGATGTGTACCGCCATAGCCCACCGCTACGGGCTGCCGCTCGAGGTAGTGTCGCTACACCAGGAATACTGGGACAACGTGATGGAATATGCGCTGCGCACCGTCAGAAGCGGCTGACGCCAAACCCCGACATGACTGTGCAACAAGATGATAAAGTTCGGCTACTTCGAGCAGCGTTGGGGCAAGGACTTCGACATAACAGCCACCGGACACTACGCCACGACCACCGTTGTCGACGGGCGCAAATATCTCGCCACGGCGGTCGACCCGGTGAAGGACCAGACCGACTTCCTCGCGCAGATTTCCTACGAGCAGCTGATGCACCTGACGTTCCCCATCGGCTCGATGCCGAAGGAGGAGGTGAGGCGCATAGCGCAACAGGCGAAACTGCCCAACGCCTACCGCAAGGACAGCCAGGGAATATGCTTCCTCGGAAAGATTAACTACAACGACTTCATCCGCCGCCATCTGGGCGAGAAGAAGGGCAACATCATCGAGCTGGAGACAGGCAAGAAAATCGGCGAGCACCGCGGATTCTGGTTCCACACCATCGGTCAGCGCAAGGGCTTGGGGCTGAGCGGAGGCCCGTGGTATGTGGTGAAGAAGAACGTGGCTGACAACACTATCTACGTCAGCCGCGGATACGACACCGACAAGCAGTATGGCAAGACGCTCCACCTCGACGAGATGCACTTCATCAGCGGAAACCCGTGGGAGGGACAGACCGAGCCGGTCGACATTATGTTCAAGAACCGCCACACGCCGGTGTTTATGAAGGCGCGCTTCGTGCCTCTCGGCGGAAGGGAATACGTCATCGAATCGGAAGAGAAGGTGCAGGGCATCGCCCCCGGACAGTTTGCCGTGTCTACGACGCCACCGGCCACCTCTGCTACGGCAGCGGCATCATCACCGGACAGAAAGTGGTAATCTAACAACAAAAAACAGCCGCGACATGACCGACAGAGTGAAAATCAGCGTGATGGGAATCACCCACAGCCAGATACAGAAAGGCGCCTACGCCGTGCTCCTCACCGAGGACGGCGGACCTCACCGCATCCCCGTGGTGGTGGGCATCGCCGAAGCACAGTCGATAGTGGCATGGATGGAGCGCGTCAACCTGCCGCGCCCGCTCACCCACGACTTGTTCCGCTCGGTGACACGCGCTTCGGCATCAGAGTGAAAGAGGTGTTTGTCAGCAAGTTTGAGAAAGGAATATTCTACTCCGAAATCACGTTTTGCCGACGGCGACCGCGAAGTGGTGGTCGACGCGCGCACATCCGACGCGCTCGCCATCGCCCTGCGCTCGCACGCCCCCATCTACACCACCCGCGAGGTGATCGACGAGACGGGATTCATCGCCGAGGGGTTTGACGACGCGCCGGCTGCCGACAGCGACACCAACACCGTCGACGACGCAAGCCTGCTGCCGCTCAACCGCCTTGCCGAGGAGGAGCTGCA
>OKWD01000017.1_pt1 | contig 26098 bp, 21 predicted proteins | sample 1607011 | NCBI WGS metagenome assembly OKWD01 (sample SAMN04414077, study PRJEB24778) | human gut metagenome | material: faecal | host: Homo sapiens | reverse complement strand
GCAACAAGGGGCTGAAAAAGCTTCTAAGGATGTTCTTTCTGTTCCTAGTGATATGTATAGCGAGGTAAGAATTGGACTTGACCGATGGCTGGATAGTGGAGAAGCAAACTCTGCTATGGCTTATATGTTCCTTCACGAAAGGGTGTGGCTCCTGAACCGAAGAAGATTCAGCCTAAGTTTAGTGATGAAGCATACAACGAGTTGAAGTCTATTACTGCTGGAAACTTCAATATCTATGGTATCAGCAAAGCTGATGCCCAGAAGGTCTTGGCTATGTACATTGACGCCTATTTTGATGGCGATAAGGATTTGTATGAGGATAAGACCAAGGCTTGGCTGGAAAAAAACAGGTCTATCGTTGATGCTGGTGATAAGGGTGGAATGAGATATGCCATCGCCAAGGAGAATGTTAAACTGTATGATGAATATGGTTTCAACTACAGGGGTGTGCAGACTTTCGTCAGGGATGTAGAGTATGATCATCGTAATACTGGAGTTGACATGAATGCTACGCTTAATGAGGTTGAAGACTACATTAAGACCAATAGCTTGACAGATGAGTTCAATACTTGGCAGGAAGGTAAGGAAAAGGAATATGGAATTAAGGAGGTTATCTTTGATGGCTTTACTCCTAGTGGTAATCGTAGATATATACCAAACACATTGGAGAATGTTTCCAAGATAATGAAGAAACAAGGTCGAAATGGTGCAACAGGAGCATGGGCATCTTTCCCGAACTTTGCTGCAAGGTTGATGCCTTCTTATGGAACATTGGAGGATATTCGCTCTAAGAAAGGCTTGTTGACTTCTGACCGTGAAAAAATTGATGATTTCAGAGAAAAGTGGTCGAAGGTATTCTTTGAACTTGGCATGAAGTGCCAGCCTGACGCAACTGGTACTTTTGATGATTATGGTTTTGATAGACTTTCTGAGGCAGCTATGACCAGTGACCCACAAGCCTTTTTGAAGCAGGAGTACAATGTGGACTTCTCTGACGAGGACACAAAAACGTTTGAAGAAAATGGTTAAGGCAATTAAGGAAGAGTATCCTGCCATGTACTTTGAGACGAAGTTTGAGCGTCCTGTTTACTTGAATGAATTTGCTGCAGTTGTCGTGCCTAATGACTTGGGAGCTGATGTGAAAAAGGCACTGTCAGATTTAGGCATTGCAATGTATGAATATGATGCATCGAAGGAAGGTGACCGTAGTCGTGCCTTTGATGAAGCGGTAAAGAGCAGTGGAAAGATTCGCTTCCAGTTCATCGGTGAGAAGGGTGCTGCGGAAGCCGACCATGCCGAGGAGGTTTTTGCAAACGAAAATGTAGAGCGCAGTGTAAGAGAGAACCGAAGCGAGAAGGCGGAGTTGACAGCGGAGGAGCGGGAACTGAGGGACAACCTTGTGAAGCGTATGCACAAGGGTGGACTTGACGTGGTGACTGATTCGGAAGAGATGCAGAGAGTCATAGACACCGAGAACGAGCGGACAAGGATGATGGGTGCCGGTTCAGTCCGTGAGCATCGTGTGTACCACGGCAGCGGAGCGGACTTCGATGCTTTCGACCACTCGCATATGGGCGAGGGTGAAGGTGCGCAGGCTTACGGCTGGGGCACTTATGTGACCGAGGTGGAAGGTATCGGCAGGACGTATGCGGAACAGAATGCGACAACGCACAACGATGCTTTACGAGCATTGCAACACGATGTAGATGCTATATCTGACCAACTTAACAGACACCGGGATGATTTGAAGTATGACGAAGAACAGCTAAAAACGTGCTAACGAATGGAGAGCTGAGGCTGAACTTGACTATGATTACCACAATGACAAGTTCTTCCAAAACATCATATCGCCCTCACACTATTTATCATAATACAAATTATAGGAAAAACAAAAAGCTGGAAAAATATACATTTTTTTAGAACAAATGAGACATATTCAACATGCCAGCATGTAGCCATTGTGACTTCTAAACACCAGCGGTTTTCAGCGGCATAAGCTGCCTCTCGGCTTATGCCAAATAAGCATTGGAGGGCATTGAACCTCATCCGAGCCATATCGCACATGGCAAGATTTACAAATGGAAGCGTTAAAGCAAATACCAATCTAAGAGATTCCGCCTTCAAAACACAGCCATGCGTGAAGGATAAAAACAGAGACTTTTTAAGCTATTTTTTCAGATAATACTCCTCAAAACTGTTATCTGTAAAAAACACGACAATCTTTGAAATCTTCTTTTCTTGCGGCAACTGGTTGACAATAGGCATATTCTGAGCAATTGACCTTGACTCTACACCCTTGAGAATCTCATTTTCCACAGGATTTGGACTGTCATGCGGGAATAATAGATTCTCACACGCTTGATCAGACGCGCAAAACTTAGGTTTTTCGCCTTCGCCAAACAATAGCCACATCATTGGAATTTCCGGATATGTTTTATGAATAACAGAAATCACATCGTCACCAATTTTTTTGTTTTTTCCACTCAACATTTGTGAAATTGTAGGACGTGGTATGCCACAGGCATCCGCAAATTGAGATCGAGTCAAATTGCGTTCTTCTATAAATGAATTTATCCGGTCTATATGTTGTCTGATTCGTTCATTATTGTTCAATTTTCTAAATACAAAGGTAGAAAAAACTGTTTTAAAATCCAAATTCAGGATTCAGTTTCTTAAATTTAGAAACACGAATCTAACTGTTCCAATATACAAATCGGCGCGACAGCATAATCGGCGCGACATAAACAAACACTTCACATTTATATTATTTATTTATTGCAAACCAAATTATTACATATGGCTACTCTTGGTAACAATTATCTGACAACAATCTTTCCATATGCTAAATCTTTACTTTTGATTTTACTCTATACGTATTCTGATTTATAACATATTATGATGATAGCTAAAATTTGTTTCCGCACTATTGTATATCCATTTCATCTTCCCAAATCACGCACATTATTCATCTGCTCCCAATTGGCTTTTGAGTATCACTGCTATGCTTTTTCAAATTTTAATTTAAGAAATGAAATCATCAAGATGTAACAACACATCAAATCGCCTCAAATTATCCACTATCCTATTCCCTCCCAGTTTTGGCTCCACAGATTCTCCCCTACCACATTTCAAAAACTTTTAATTTCCAAGCACTTAACCTTTCTCAGTCAAATGTTAGAGGCCTTCAGATTTTAAAATTCTGCAGGCCCTTTAATAATTTATCAGAATCCGACAACCTAATTTGCATTAGCTGAATGGTTATTTAGTTTTTCTGATGTTCTTCATCCTAAATTTTAGAATCTCAAAATCTTTCATTTTTCTTTGCGCATACTGGACCACCTCTAAATCTGTCGCGCTCCCACTAAAATGTTCTGCCAGTTCTCTGGATGCGACTCTGTGTGTGATATCTCCAATGGGCTGAATTCAGCCAATGGCAACAGTAGCTTATCAGAATGCAAAAAGGAACAGTACCGTGTTCCGACGACTATACACTGCTTACTCATTTTGGACAGCAGGCGATATGGCAACGCACCAAATTCCGTTTCAAGATGCCAACCAAATGGCTGGGTTCATCTACCATCACGCTGATATGTCGCTCTACGAATGGCACATTACACAACAAAGAAAGGGACAGTCTTCTTCCTGTATTCGTAAACATTACCGATGGCAAATGCGGTGGCAATAGGGGTGCTTTGGATATCCCCGTTTCACCTCATTCTGTAGTCATTGCAGATCGTGGCTATTGCGATTTTTCCCTTCTTGACGATTGAGACAACAGGAATGTGTTTTTTGTTGTCAGACACAGGGACAACCTGCACTCACAAATAGAAGAACGTTTATTGCCCGAAACGAGGGCGCAAAATGTGCTCATCGACGAGATTATTGAGCCGACAGGTGAACAGACAAAGAAAAAATATACCAAACCGCTCAGACGCATAGCTATCTGGAATGACGAACATGGCTATGTGGTACAGTTGCTCACTAACAACTTCAAGTTGTCTGCTCCCACAATCGCGTAACTCTACAAGGCAAGATGGATGATTGAGATATTTTTCAGAAACATCAAGCAGTTGTTGAAAATAAAGAGTTTCATTGGAACATCGCGCAATGCTGTTGAGACGCAGATATGGACTGCTTTGTCAACGATGCTACTACCCTGCTGGCTAAAGCACGTTGTAAAGTACAAATGGTGGCTTGCCAATCTTGTCGTATCACTTAGATTGAACATATTCACGAATATTGAACTCAACAAGTGTTGAACGAGCCATTTACACCTCCGCCAGAGCTGGCAGAAGAGGAATAAATAGGGACAAAAGCTTTGAAAGGGTTGTTATCATAACAACTTCATATTCATCGTACCTAAAAATCGTTTAGGACAATATTGCGATTGTGGATAAAAAATATTGCCGCAATTGAAGGATGCCGAGTTTTTTATGCTAAATTTGCAATAAATTTTTTAAACAATAATGACAATATAGGAATAATGAATCGATTATCATTAATGGTACTGGCTTTGACCATGTCGAGCCCTACTTTATTGGCAGGAGTTGTTGCAAACTACGACTTCAAGGAAAATCACACTGGATATACGCTTTACTTTAAGCAAATTAATGATAATGAAGCGCGTTTGATGCAATTGAACATAGACAATTACGATACTGAGATTGTAATCCCATCAGTGGTAAAGGACACTTATGGATATGAATTTAAAGTCACTGCAATTGGTCAATTGTATAAAACGAATTACAACGACAAAGACATCGACTTTAGCTATATGGGTCAGTGTACCAGCATTTTTGGAGTTGTCTACGATTATCCCAACTACATAAAAAGTGTGACTATACCTGAATCTGTTAAAACAATCTGGCCTTTAGCGTTTTCCGGTAGTCTCAAGGATGGATATGGATTGGGATGTAAATCCTTGACAATTCCCGGCAACGTAACGGAGATTGGTGCAGGTGCGTTTCTGTTTGCCAAGTTTGAGCAGGTTTCAATTCCTGACGCTGTCAAAAATATCTATATAGAAACGTTTAATCATTGTGTAAATTTAAAAAGCATTAATTTGGGCAATGGTGTGATTCAGATTTGGGATGACGCATTCCGCGACATTGCGAACAATGCTGAAATACATATCGATGCGGTAACTCCTCCCAAAATTAGTGATTATGCCTTCTCTTCTAAAGACTATACGGCAAAGGTATTTGTACCATATGGCACGTCGGAAGACTATCGGAGCAAATGGAGTGTGTTCAGTAACTTGGAATTTGTTGAGATGGAGCCAGGACAGACATCTGGCGTGACGGTTGGCAAAGCGCCAACAGAACTACACGTTGAGTGCAATCACAGTAATCTTTATGCCACAGCGGCATCGGTTATTCGCATTTATTCAATATCCGGCACTTTGGTGCATTCAGGATCAGGCGTTGTCAATGTCTCACTGCCGGCAGGAGTATATTTAGTGAAATCCGGGACAGACGTTGTGAAAATATTGGTGCAATAAATAGAAATGATTAAAACACATCTCCTTTGAAAAAGAAGCTTATATGAATGGTCAGAATCTTAGTTATTTACATAATAGGAAACATTTCCATCAATGGAGATAACGCCAAATTATTATAAATCTTAAATAGAGATACGTAATTCATAAGAAAACGAACTGGTCAGGCAATCAATTATAGTTGCCTGGCCAGTCTTATCCCTAACTCGCGTTAATAAGAAAAAAGGCAACGAGGAAATCATGAGCGATTTCCTCGTTGCCTTTTAGTTCTGTCCTTTTCTTAAGGAAAAAATAGGTTGCCTTCTGAATTAGAAAGCAACCATATTGTCTTGGAATTTATTTCCTGTTTGTACTATTCTTGCTCACGCAAAATATCCAATGCCATATCATATATTGTGGTGTCGTCCAAAACAACGATTCCCCCATCAGGACCTGGCTCAATGTGAAGCCCACAGTTCTTTCCGAAGGATAATTAGTGCCACCAAAATAGTTTCTCACTGTTTGCACGTTGATGTTCAGACGGTCTGCAATTTTGTGCATAGAACCGTCTGGCAAGCAATCTTTGATTTTTCTCAACTCGTTAAAAGAAATAGTCTTCGTCATGATACTATAATTTTTAATGTTAAAAATTCTGTTGTTTAATTCGATGTCATAAATTTAGGCATTATTTGTAGTCTCGCCAAATTTTATGCCATTTATTTTATATGCTTTACAACATACTTTTGCTGGGATTTTTTTATATCAGTGAAATTCACCACATTAAGCAAAGTTTATGCTTGGTGTGCAGGACGAAGCAAATCGTTTACAGTTTTCACCGGATTAAATGTTTCTACCGGGACCTCTACAAAAACGGTGTTCCAGTCACTCATCGCTCCGTTCCACAATCCAGGCAGCTCCAACGCCTTTATCTCGTGTCCGGATTTTGACTTTTCGGAGATGAACCCAGTATTGTGGTCCACGAATTTTGTCAAGTCAAACTTATTCCCTTTATAGTCTCTTATAAAGCAAACAAGATCTACCGGGTTGAAATGCGTAGCGCCTCTCATCAGTTCCATAGATTCTGAATTATTAGTGTCTATCTGCGAGCTTTCGAGAATCTGCGGAGCCGTCGTGCCATCTTGGCTGAATGCGATATAAGGGCCGCCGCCTGGCTCTCCTTCGTTTTTAACCACACCGCAAACGCGGATAGGTCTGTTTAATTTGTGCTTCAAATACACGACCAGTTCAGAGTCTTCAAGGTGTTTTACGTTTTCATATCTGACGCACAATCTGCGCTGTAGGAATCTTACAATCTCAAGCACTTGCTCCATTGTGTATTTTCCGCTGTCAAGGAGTTCAAGATATTCAGCAATTTTTTTTCTGCACTTCAACAAGAACACCTCCTATAATTTTCTTATATCTAATTGTCGCTTTCCTCGAAGTGCTTGGTACCACATTGTCAATATTCTTAATAAATACGACATCTGTGTCTACATCGTTAAGATTTTCTATCAATGCACCATGCCCTCCTGGACGGAACAATAATTCTCCGTTCTCTCGGAAAGGTGTATTGTCTTTGTTGACGGCAATCGTGTCGGTGGAAGGTTTTTGTGTTGACAAAGTCACGTTGTACTCACATCCGAATTTTGATGCCATCACAGGCATAGCTTCTTTCAGTTTATCGTCGAAAAGTGACTTGTGCTCCTCCGATACAGTAAAATGCAGATTCACCTCGTTTGAGGAATTTTTAGCATATTGAGCGCCTTCCTCAAGATGCTCTTCCATGGCAGTATGCACTTCCGAGCCGACCTTGTGAAAATCGAGCATCGCTTTTGGAAGGCTTCCGTAGTTCAAACCTTTCGGCATCAAAAGACAAGAAACGATGGTTTTGTATTTCCCGTCTTTCATCAATTGATCGATTGTCGCGCCCTCGGTTTCCTCCAGTTTTGCATTCAGCCTGTCATAGAAAGCAAATTTATGAATCTCATCGAAGAAATTCTTCATAAAACTGTCGGTTGGGACATCTCTGTCACCATCAACGAAGGAGAAAAGATTCTTAAACATTCTACTTGCCGCACCCGATGCCGGCACAAATTTCAAGATATGTCCGCCCGCAGCCAGATATTTCTCCCATTCGTCAATAAATTTTTCTTCATCGGTTGCGTCAACGCGCAAAATTCCATTACCCACCGTCGCCGCTGCCGACAATTTAAGGAAAGGGAACCCTTTTTTGAACGCATCTAACTGCCTTTCAATTTGTTCCACGCTCAAGCTATGGTCTTTAATTTGTTGTAAATCGTGTTCTGTAAACATAGTTTTGAATAAATTGTTATATTAGGCACTCAAACTTACTAATTTTTACCGTAACAAAGGCTATAAATTGACAAAAAATTCGTAAGTTTGGAAAACTTTATGGAAATAAGATGATGGAAACATATTATACAGACAAAGAGCGGAAATTTGTAATCAGTGCCTTTCGAGAGTTAAGAATCGCGCTTGCCGATGATTTATCGTATCCAGAGATCCGAAGAATTGAAGACATTATAAAGGGCGGGATTGCGGCAGGCAAAGCCCACCGTGACAAATATGGGATAAATCCGTCGGTCAGACACTTGAACACAGCACTGCTCCTATCCCGATATGTGGGAGCCGACAGGAATATGATTATAGCCACATTGCTTTATCAAATATGTTCCGACGACTACTTTTCCCTTGAGGATGTCAAGGCGGAATTCGGAGATGACGTCCGCTCGATTATACATGGACTGAAGAACGTTGCTGATCTTTACAAGAAACAGACAACACAACGCGATGAGAATTTCAGCAAACTTATGATGGCATTTGCTGAAAATATCCGTGTGATTATAATAATGATTGTCGATCGTCTTGCGTTGATGAAAGCAATCAACCACCATCCCAATCAGAAGTTCGTGTTTGACATCGCATCGGAGTCTCTCTATCTTTATGCTCCATTGGCACACCGCTTGGGCCTTTATAAAATCAAGTCGGAATTAGAAGACATGTCTCTGAAATACACAAACAGAGATTTATATACACAAATCGCCCATAAGCTCAATGAGTCAAAGCAGGAACGAGACAAATATATTGCCGAATTTATCGCTCCGATTAAAAAGAAGCTTGAGGATGACGGCTTCAAATTTGAGATAAAAGGGCGCACCAAGTCCATCTATTCCATTTGGAACAAGATGAGGAAACAGAATGCGGAACTCAAAGACATCTATGATCTGTTTGCCATACGAATCATTATCGACACCCCTCTTAAAAACGAGAGAAGCGACTGTTGGAAAGCCTTTGCCATTGTGACAGACATGTTCAAGCCAAACCCTTCGAGATTGAAGGATTGGATATCCATTCCAAAATCGAACGGATACGAATCGCTGCATACTACGGTAACCGGTCCAGGCCAACGCTGGGTGGAGGTTCAAATACGCACGCAGCGTATGGATGAAATTGCAGAGAAGGGTTTGGCTGCCCATTTCAAGTATAAAGGTGTGAAGAGCGAGAAAAGTCTCGATGATTGGATGGCAAACGTTCGCGATCTTCTTGAAACATCGGGAAAAGACACTCCCGAAATAATGAAAAAGATGAATATGGACGTCTACGATAAGGAAGTATTTATATTTACTCCTAAGGGCGACTTGTTCAGACTGCCTCTTGGAGCCACAATTCTTGACTTTGCATTCGCCATACATTCAAAGATTGGCTGCACCTGCATTGGCGGGAAAGTCAACGGCAAAACACATAAGATTAATTATGAGTTGAAAAACGGCGACACCGTCGAAGTCCTGACATCATCCACACAGCAGCCAAAGCAGCAATGGCTTTCCATAGTGACGACCTCCAAGGCAAAAAATAAAATCCGCCAATCGCTTAACGAAATAAGCAACCGTTCAGCGGAGTTTGCCAAGGAATTGCTCCAACGACGTTTCAAGAATCGGAAAATCGAAATAGAAGAAGCCATTCTGACAAAAGTAATAAAACGGCTTGGATACAAAACCGCCACAGACTTCTATAACGAGATATCAAGTGAAAAACTTGACATCGGGCAAATTGTGGACAGTTATGTCGCTTTAAAAGAAAAAGAAGACGAGACCCAACAGATTGCATCCAGTCGCTCTGCGCAAGAATTTGTTATGCAACCGCCTGCACTGTCAAGCTCCGAATCCAGCGACGTGGTGATTATTGGAGAAGGCATAAAGGGAATAAATTTCAAGCTTTCAAAATGCTGTATGCCTATTCAAGGAGACGATATTATGGGATTTATAGCAAGCGACGGCGCCATAAAAATCCATAAACGCGGCTGCCCCAATGCACGCCATCTGATGAACCGCTATCCATACCGCACCATCAAGGCAGCATGGAGTGAAATTGTCGGCGGCAACCAATTTGCAGTGCCGTTAAGCATCATTGGCAATGATGACATTGGCATTGTTAACAACATAACGTCTTTAATAACTAAAGAAAAAAGTGTATCTTTGCGTAGCATTGCCATCGACTCGAACGACGGATTGTTTCAAGGGCGTCTTGTCGTCGGAGTCAACGACACTGTTTCACTCAATAATCTGATAAAGAAAATAACAGCAATAAAAGGAGTAAAAGATGTTAGACGCAACAATTAAACATATATTTCAATATACGCTACTTTCAGCATGCCTGTTTTGTTCGTTTTCCTGTGGCAACAGCAAGCAGGCAGAGGATTCGGAGAAAGCAGAACAAATAATGTCGGAAATAAAAAGTATGTATGCCGGAAAGGACTACGACAATGCGATGTTGATGATTGATTCTTTGATGAAAACATATCCTGGTTTGATCGATGTGCAACGTAAAGCAATGCATATACAAACTATGATTACAGAAAAGAGGACTTTGGCAGACAGCATTGCAAACGAGAAAGTCCTTGAGCAAAGTATGGCTGCGGCAGACTCTATAAAGCACAATCTTAAGTTTGTAAAGAGTGCAGATATGGTAGAAGGATATTTTGTTGACAAAACTATGCCCGACGACGGAATCCCTTCTGTAACAGGAATCGTTGCCAGGGTTGCAGAACACGGAGACATTTCCCTCCTGTCTTCATTGAGAGGACATCGCATCAGACATACGCGGATTTGCGCCATAGCCGACACCGCCAACGTCGCCACTGGAAACGTACCGCCCTCAAACTCAAGAAACTACCGTTATAACGACAATGGACAGAATGTTGAGCTTGTCACGTTCAACGCTCAGGAATGTGGGGATTTTCTTTCTTTCATCGCTCAGAATACCGCACTTCCAATAACTATTAAATTTGTCAACGGTTCAAATAGTTACAAACAAGTGCTTTCACAGAAGGAAAAGAGCGCTATTAAGAATGTTGTCAATTATGCAACCGCAATAACGGCAGCCCATGACGCCGCTAATATGAGACTTAAATTTGCTCGCAAACTGCAATTGGCACGTAAGCAAATAAAGCAAACCGCAACAAACATACAGGGCGGCCGCTAATATAATTTGAATAAAAAACGTAATATATATGGGATTTTTTAATTTCTTCAGCAAGGAAAAGAAAGAAACGTTGGACAAAGGCTTGGAAAAGACCAAGCAAGGTTTGTTTGACAAACTTAAGCGGGCGGTTGCCGGCAGGTCCAAAATCGATGATGATTTTCTGGACAATCTGGAAGAGGTGTTTATAACATCTGATGTTGGTGTGGAAACGACTCTCAAGATTATAGACCGGCTGCAGAAACGCGCTGCACGCGATAAATACGTATCGACATCGGAGCTGAATACGCTGCTTCGTGATGAAATAACAGAAATGCTTGCGGAAAACAACAATGCCGACACTCCCGACTTTTCCGTCCCGTCCGACAAAAAGCCATATGTAATAATGGTTGTGGGCGTAAACGGGGTTGGAAAAACGACTACTATCGGAAAACTTGCATACCAGTTCAAGAAGGCGGGCAACAAAGTCGTTTTGGGAGCCGCCGACACATTCCGTGCGGCAGCCATTGAACAATTGCAGATATGGGGCGAACGGGTAGATGTGCCTGTTGTCAAGCAGCAAATGGGCTCTGACCCTGCGTCGGTCGCGTTTGACACCGTAAGCTCGGCCAAAGCCTCCGGTGCAGATGTTGTGATAATCGACACAGCCGGACGCTTGCACAACAAAGTGGGATTGATGAAAGAGCTCTCGAAAATTAAAAATGTTATGCAGAAAGTTGTTCCCGACGCACCTCACGAAGTGCTTCTGGTGCTTGACGGCTCTACTGGGCAAAATGCATTTGAACAAGCAAAACAATTTGTTGCTGCGACAGAGGTAAACGAATTGGCTATAACCAAACTTGATGGCACCGCCAAAGGTGGCGTAGTGATTGGCATAAGCGACCAGTTTAAGATTCCAGTCAAATATATCGGTCTTGGTGAAGGACTCGAGGATTTGCAGATTTTCCGCAAAAAAGAATTTGTTGATTCTTTGTTTTCTTAATCAGAACGGTTTGAAATGGATAAAAAACGTATAGATGTCATTTCGCTTGGATGCTCAAAAAATCTCGTAGATTCAGAACGCCTTCTTAAGCAATTGGAGCTTTCTGGTTTTCAAGCATTCCACAATTCAGACAACGTAGATGGCGACATAGTTATCATAAACACATGCGGATTTATAGGCGATGCCAAGGAAGAATCAATAAACACGATATTGACCTATGCCGAGGCCAAGAACGAAGGTCGCATAAAGGAGCTCTATGTTATGGGATGCTTGTCTGAAAGATATCGCGACGACTTATTGGCCGAGATTCCTGAAATAGACAGAATCTATGGCAAGTTTGATTGGGTAAACATTGTATCCGACATAATCAAGCGCAATCCTGCGGCAATGCCTTACGATAGAGTCATAACCACCCCCTCTCATTACACATATCTCAAAATTGCCGAGGGCTGCAATCGTTTTTGTGCATTCTGTGCAATTCCTCTGATTACTGGCAGATACAAGTCGCGTCCTATTGAAGAAATCCTTGAAGAGGTAAGAATGTTGGTGGGAAAAGGAGTAAAAGAATTCAACGTCATTGCCCAGGACTTGTCGTCCTACGGTCTTGACATATACAAGCGGCTTGCCCTTCCGGAACTTATCGACAGGATGGCGGAAATTGACGGAGTCAAATGGATTAGGCTGCACTATGCCTACCCTTCCGAATTCCCGTATGAGATTTTGGACGTAATGGCAAGACATTCCAATGTGTGCAACTACATTGACATCGCCCTTCAGCACATCAACAACGATGTATTGAAGAATATGCGCCGCCACATCACAAAAGAGGAAACTCTCGCGCTAATACGCACCATTCGTGAAAAAGTGCCTGGGATACACATTCGCACCACTCTGATGGTGGGCTTCCCTGGAGAAACAGAAGACGCGTTTAATGAGCTTAAAGAGTTTGTCAGAGAGGCGAAATTCGAGCGTATGGGAGCTTTCGCCTATTGCGAAGAAGACGACACATATGCTGCCCAAAATTTCTCAGACAGCATTCCGCAAGAAGTTAAGGAAAGTCGCCTTGAGGAAATTATGACAATCCAGGAAGATATGGCCTTGGAATCCAACCAATCTAAAATCGGTAAGACTATGACTGTTGTCATCGACCGTGAAGAGCCCGACTATTTTGTCGGTCGTACAGAGTTCGACTCTCCAGAGGTTGATCCTGAAGTGCTGATTGACAAGGATGACCGGTTGACAGTCGGAAATTTCTATGATGTTGAGATTACTGACGCTCTACCTTTCGAGCTAATGGCAAAACTGAAAAACTTCTGATGGAGACATTGCGGAAAGCCATAAATAAAGCTATAAAAACAATATCACATTCTACGCCTATCGTCTCCCAGACGATAGGCTTTACCATTTTCGGCACCTATAACCAGCCAGACATGCGAATCTGAAGGTTTTAAAGTCTCGCCATTCGACGATTTCCGACACCCAAACGTATTCATCCACAAGGGTCTGAATGCTTACGATTTCTGCAATTGCGGGACCGATTTTTGCATCAAGGCGTCAACCGAATCCATCGGTGATTTCTCAGAAACAACACGCAAAGAATATGCTTCTTCTTTTCAGCAATGCATGAAAGCATTGCGAAATGGCTCTCTTGAAAAAATCGTACTCTCCAAAGTAATCAAATGCGAATATCCAACAATTGATTGGGGATTGGCCTTTCAACAGATGGCAGAAAAATACCCTCAGGCTTTTATCTTCATCTTCAATGCTCAAGAAACAGGAGCATGGGCTGGCGCTTCGCCTGAGACATTGGCTCGCTTTCATGGTTCCCAGTTCTCCACTATGGCGTTGGCGGGAACAAGACTTGCTGCTGACAACGACAAAGAATGGGGCATAAAAGAGATTCAAGAACAGGGATATGTGACCGACTACATAGAGGACATATTTCTCAGAAACGGCATAACATACACAAAATTTCCAAGAACGACGTTGACAGCCGGACGCGTGGCACACCTTTGCAATAGGTTTGCCGCAAACGTTGTTTCTATGAGTGCCGCTGAATTGCTGGTCAGTGAGCTGCATCCCACCCCTGCCCTTTGCGGTTTGCCTACCGCCATTGCAAAAACAGCCATTTCGAAAATAGAATCACATCCGCGCACGTATTATGGCGGATACCTTGGGCCGGTCACGTCATCTGGCTTTGACTACTTTGTAAATCTTCGATCTTTAACATTTGACAAAGACAGCCAAATCTTATTCTGTGGAGGAGGGCTGACGGTTGATTCCGACGAAGATTCGGAATGGTCGGAGACGGAAGCAAAGTCACAGACTATGAAAACGATATTATATTCTTCGAAGGTGTAATAAATAAAAGCGAGTGCGCAGACAACACGTCCACGACCCGCTTATGCCTATTTCATGTATTCTCTACTTATTGTTGTAGTTGTTCATTGCAAAGCCAAGACCTGACAGGCAGAATGTTTTCATCGCCTCCACCGCCACTTCAATTCTTGGCTCCAGCAGTTTCTTTTCTTCAGCCGAGAAATGCCCGAGAACAAAATCCACCTGTGTGCCTTTGGGGAAATCGTTGCCAATGCCGAATCTCAATCTGGCATAATTTTGAGAGCCGAGCATCTGCGCAATGTTTTTCAAGCCATTATGCCCCGCATCGCTCCCTTTTCCTTTAATGCGTATTGTTCCCAGCGGCAAAGCCAGATCGTCGACAAGAACCAAAACATTTTCCAATGGGATATTCTCCTTGTCCATCCAATACTTTACAGCGTTGCCACTTAGGTTCATGTAGGTCGATGGTTTAAGCAACAGCAGTTGTTTATTCTTGACCCGAGTCTCAGCAACATCGCCATATCGCTTGGTCTCAAAAGCAATATTGGATGCTTTGGCAAAAGCATCCAATATCATAAATCCCATATTGTGGCGGGTTTCTTGATACTCAGCACCAATATTACCCAATCCTACAATAAGATATTTCATCTTGCTGGCTTAGTTTATTTCGCAGCGGCAGCCGCTTGAGCGGCACCACGAGCGGCACGAGTCAACTGAACTGCACAACAACAGCGTTCTTTGCATTTGTCAATTCAAGACCTTCGAGCTAAGATCGCTAACCTGCATTGTCTTACCAAGACCCAAGTTGTCAACGTTGATAACCAAACGCTCTGGGATGTTTGTATAAACTGCTTTAACCTTAAGTTTCTTCATAGAAAGGCTCAATTTACCACCGGCTTTAACACCCTCGGCGTGACCTTCCAACTTAACAGGAACCTCGATTACTACCGGTTTCTTATCATTTACTTCGAGCAAATCGATATAAAGGATCTCATCCTTTACTGGGTGGAATTGGATTTCCTTAAGAATTGCAGTCTTTTTAGCTCCGTTAACATCCAAATCAATTGCGAAAATTTCCGGAGTGTAGATCAATTTACGAACATCCTCTGCCTTTACAGCAAGGCTTGTAACGATGATACCCTTGTTGTTGCCAAGGTCTACTACACGCTCGCCTTCTTTCAATGCGCCTGCATATGGAAGGTCAACTCGCTCACCACCAATCAAACCAACTGGGATAAGACCTGCGTTACGCAACAATTTTGATGCTTTCTTGCCAATCTCTGTTCTTGGCTGAGCTGATAAATTGTAAGTTTTCATTGTTTTTTAAAATTTGTGTTACTCAAAATTAAGTGCTTTGCTCCTTAACTTCCCATCACACATGGAATCCTTAAAAAGCGGCACAAAAGATACGTTTTTTTCGCAATGGCACAAAATATTTACGTCTAATCTTCACTGCGTGAGCAAATTTTATTGAATTGACAATACAAACATCTATTTTTGTGCTCGGTTTGCACAAACGGCACATCCTTGTCAAAAATATCACGTATGACTTTTCTGATCCGTTCCAAAAACTTGTCGTTTTTCAAATCGTTCAAATACCCGTCTACTGGTTTATATCTTATTGACTTGCCCTTAAGATAGGATTGCTGTATATCATACTTTCCATTCAGACATTTATCCACATCTCTGAACTTATATACAACAGGTGTAATGTCATCTGCATAATGCTCATGAGTTGCATATGCGTTGCAGTATAGCAGCAGTTGCAAAAGAGCTTTTTTATGCGCCCCATTCAAATCCGGAGCAAACAAGTCCTCAAAATCATCAGGCTTGCTTATTTGCACATCATCCGAGCCGGTCTTGTAATCAACAATACGCAGTTTGCCTTCGACAAAGTCGATTCTGTCTATAAAGCATTTAAAATTGAACGACACGCCATCGCCCATATCCCAATTAAATGCCAATTCCTTCTCACTCGCCACATAGTCAAACGCACCGAGGCAATGGTCTTGAATTAATGCATTTTTCACATAGTACATTACAATTTTTGCAATCAAATCAGCTTCGTCGGTAGGTTTCTCATAGCATCGTGACTCATCAAGGCGCTTATAATATTTATTGACAGCATACGTCACAACCTTCTCAAGTTCTATTGTCTCAACATAAGTTTTATTTTTATTTCTCAGGTAGCGGTCAAGGAATGCGGAGTCAATGTGCCTTGGCTCACGGCCATAGAGCTTTTCCATTGCACCATGCACCACAGTGCCGAATGTTGAGCTGTCTATGAAATCCGTAACCGAATCCTCCTCTTGAAAGCCCTCCACCTTCTGCAAATAGAACTTAAACTGGCAGTCCAGATATGTATTAATTGAACTTGCTGAAAGATATCTTATATTATCTTTGTCTTCGGTCGACCTGAAATCATTCAAGATACTCATTATACGGTCCGTTTTGCGGATTGAAATTGAGGGCTCTTCAATGGCGAAAACCGAATAATCGTAAATCACCTGATGATTGCGTCCACGATTGTAAACCTGAGCAAGCTGTTTGATATATCTCGATTCCTCCCCGCTCGACACTCCCTGCACTCGCGAATCGTAAAGCAGAAACACATTCTCCGCACGACTTATCATTCGGAAGAAATAATATGCATACATCGAGTCCTGATATTTAAACGTCGACAAGCCATATGCAGAGCGAATACTGTTGGGAATAAACGATTTCGTATAATGTTTTGTCGGAAACACCTTCTCGTTCATCGACAGGACTATGATATTTTTAAAATCCACGACCTCGTCTCCAGCACGCCCATTATCTGCAATCCGTGCAGCGGTTTTCCTTCAAATGGCACAATTGCCCCCGACATTGTGCGCGACAGTAGGAAAAACAACGATTGCTTTTCTACATGCACGTTGAATTTATTCATAACGGTCTTTATCTGATTGAGGGCCTGCATGTATTGCACAACAAAATAACGCTCAATCAAATTGTTCTTATCCTTTTCCAATGCACTATTGATGCGGGTCAGAATCCGTTCAACATACACCATTGGCTCTTCTTCATTTATGCCAAACAAATCAGACAAATCATGGCCGCCCTCGGCAATCATCGACTTTGATACGAAGTATGCATTTTTACGATGAATTTCTCCTACCAAGTCATTGATTCCTGTGCCGCCAACCATAACTGCATACGGATGAGACGCCAACATTTCAACATCCTCATAGAAATACGACAATTCCCCCTTAAGCTCCTTCTTGCGATGTTCCAGATTGGCCAAATTCGTCAAAAAAGAAGCGATAGGACTCTGCCCGACCGACATACCCATAGTAATGTTGATCGACTTGAACATCTCCGGCACGGAGTCGAGCACCGAATTGACATATTTTTCCTCGGGCAAGACAATTGCCGTATTTACAGCATCGCTGACGTCAAGTTTGTTTTCGGCAACAAGCTGCTCCAGCACAGATCTGACAACAAGCCCTTGACCGGAGCCTGACGGAACAGACAATATGTTGATGTTGGGCACTGTCGGCTTGCTGTCCATTATATCATATATCGACTTGAACTCCGGAATGTATTGATTTAAGAAATAAGAGCCTTTATTGTCCTTGTCCAGAAATGCCGATTCAAAATCCCAATAAAAATCCGCTATTCCAAGTTTTTTAAACCTCTCGAATATCATTCTTTCCGCATTGGACAAAGTGCTGAATCCAACGAATATAATCCTTTCAAAATTGAAATCATCCGCACCCATTTTGTTGATTTTCTCAGCGACGCGGCGGTAACTCTGCCCTCCATACGTCAATCCTTTTTCCTCAAGGGCCTGTAGGAAAGAGTTGTACAGCTCATACATATTGTCCCACAGGTTTACATATGACGACTGGACAAACAGAGAATCTTCTTTCACCTCTTTTTTGTCAACGCCCCAATATTCCTTGATGACAGCAATCTGTTCGTCTGAAAGATAATCCGTTTTTATATTTTCCAGATTACGCATATTGAAAAACAGCTCCTTCGCATCAACCATATAACGGTCGATGTCATTGAAGTCATTCAATAGCATATCGCCAAGATGCAGAAAGTGGTCAAAGTCGTCATACTGCTTTTGGTCGCGCTCCGCAAGTGTGCGATATGCTTGATACAGCAAAACAACTGCTCCACACGTCCTGCTTCAACCAAATCGGAATATTCATCGATAAAATCTGATATAGTGGTCAACTCCGGGAATATCGAATGCTTGTCGTTCAACGCATCCGACAAATACGACTCAAAGAACACACGGCTGCGCCTATTGGGCAACACGAAACAATATTTATATAACCTGTCAGCCTCATTCAGGGCGTAGACATCGGCAACTTTCTTAAGGAATGGTTTCATATCTCCAGGAATCTACATTCTTAATGCCACCACCATTTTGACAGCATAATCAAACATTACGATTTTTGCATTCGCATTTCTTGCGATGTCGGATGCCGCACGAGCGGTTTCATTTTCAATGGCTTCGACATTGCGTTCATTGACAAACGGGCAAAACTTTGCACTGAATTGCTCTTCTTGCGGAGTAAGATAATTCAATGAGCGGTTGCCTATGTTGTAGATGAAATTCTCGCGGAACAAACGGCTTAAATATGTCAGGAACAAGACATTCTTTTCCCGTTTCATATCGGCAGCTTCCTCCGACCAGACCTTCAATCCACGCACATCACGAAGATAAGCCATTCGTGTCAACTGCTTGAACATGTCAAGAAACATTGCATTGTCGGCTGCGGAATCCATAAGCCCCATTGCCTTTGTGACACTTCCCTCGGACAACGCCGCAAACGACATTGCCGTCTGAAAATCAACGGCGAGCGATTGCGTCAAACATTCTGCCACAAGGCTGTCAGACAGGCGCTTCATTCCAACACGTTGAATGCGGGAATATATCGTGGGCAATATTTCATTTGGCTTGTTGCTTACAAACAACAGAACCGTGTTTTCATAAGGCTCTTCTATCATTTTGAGCAGACGGTTTGCACATTCTTCCTTCATCTTTTCAGGCAACCACATTATCATAATCTTATAGCGCGACGAATATGACTTCACGCTGATTTTATGTATAATCTGACTGCCCTCTGAGTTGTAAATCACCGGCTGCTTTGTCCCGGGATTTAAAAAGCCAAGCCAGTCTTCAAACGAATGGTAGCGGCTATGCGCCAAGAATTCGTTCCATTCAGTGATATATTCATCGCAAAACACCGTCTCACTCGCCTTCTTGAATATCGGAAATGCGTAAAACAAATCCGGGTGATTGTTTGACTGGTGCTGCAAACAAGACGGGCATTTGCCACATGGCTCTCCCCCGACGCGATGCTCGCAATGCACATACTGAGCAAACGTCAGCGCCATCTGTAATTTGCCGATTCCCTCCTCTCCTTCCAGTAAAAGAGCATGAGGAATCCGATCGGAATCCGCCATGTCACGCAACCGGCGTTTAACGTCGTCATGACCTTTTATATCACTGAATTTCATTTTTATCAATATATAGATTTTGCTACTTGTCTAACACTTTCTGTTGCATTGAGCGAATAGAAATGAATGCTTGGCACACCCCTATCCATCAATTCTTTCGCTTGCATTGTGCACCACTCCACTCCAATCTGCTTTGCCTCCACATTGTCTTTGCATTTCAGCAATTCTGTAGCCAGGTCTGTCGGCAAATCCACATGGAATACCTTGGGAAGAATTGTCAACTGCGAAGCGGTAACAATGGGTTTCAGGCCCGGGATAATCGGCACAGTTATGCCTATCGCCCGACACCTGTCGACGAAATCAAAATATTTTTGGTTGTCAAAAAACATTTGTGTCACAATATATCGAGCACCTTTGTCGACTTTATCCTTCAAAAACATTAAGTCGATGTCCATATTCGGGGCTTCATCATGTTTCTCCGGATAGCCTGCCACCCCATACGAGAACCGCGAGTCGGTCATTATATCCATTTTTGTCCCATCTATAAAATAGCCATTGTTGAAATTGTTAACCTGCTCCTGCAATTCACTTGCATGAGCGTGGCCATTTTCATTTGGTACAAAACGGTTCTCATGCTTCGCCTTGTCGCCTCTAAGCAAAAGCAAATTGTTTATACCCAAGAAGTTCAAGTCGATTAACGCATATTCTGTTTCCACTTTCGAGAAACCGCTGCAAATGATGTGCGGCACGGCAGGAATGCCATATTTCTGTTGTATTGCAGCGGCCACAGCCACCGTGCCCGGTCTGGACCGCTCCGACACTCGCTGGTACGTCCCGTCGTCATTGCTCTTAAACACGTACTCACTACGATGGGTCGTTATGTTTATGTATAGTGGATCAAACTCATTCAGTTTGTCTATTGCATTATAAATCTGCACAATGCCCTTTCCCTTAAGTGGCGGCAACACCTCAAAAGAGAATCCGCACTTGCCATTGTTCTGTATCAATTCTACTATATCCATATCTTATATTTTTACAAACTTAATAAACAATCACAGATTCATCAATTCCTTTCGCAGGAATTTTCCAGTAATTGAATCTTTTGACTCACAAATTTCTTCCGGAGTGCCGACGGCAATGATTTTGCCCCCGTTTTTTCCACCTTCTGGCCCCATATCCACAATGTAGTCTGCGCATTTTATGACATCGAGGTTGTGCTCGATAACCAATACCGTATTGCCCCGGTCAACAAGTTTGTTGAGTACCCCCATGAGAATACGGATGTCTTCAAAATGCAATCCTGTTGTCGGCTCGTCGAGGATAAAAAGCGTTTTGCCTGTATCCTTCTTTGATAATTCCGTGGCAAGTTTCACTCGTTGACTCTCGCCTCCGGACAGCGTGCTTGATGGCTGTCCAAGTTTTATGTACCCCAGACCGACGTCCTGAAGCACCTTAATCTTCGACAATATTGACGGCATATTTTCAAAAAACTCCACAGCCTGATTTATTGTCATGTCAAGTACATCCGCTATTGATTTACCCTTGAATCTGACCTCAAGCGTTTCTCTGTTGTAGCGTTGGCCATGGCAAGCCTCGCAAGGCACCAATACGTTTGGCAGAAAATTCATTTCAATCGAGCGATAGCCGTTTCCTTTGCACACATCACAACGTCCTCCCGACATATTAAAAGAAAAGCGTCCTGGCTTATACCCTCTGATTTTGGCTTCCGGAAGTTCCACAAACAAATTGCGTATGTTGGCAAACACATTGGTGTATGTCGCGGGGTTTGACCTCGGCGACTTTCCGATTGGCGCCTGGTCAACCGTGACCACCTTGTCAATGTTTTCAATGCCTTTTATGGCTTTATATGGCAGCGGCTCTTTCAACGAACGATAGAATTTCTGACTCAAAATCGGCTGAAGCGTTTCGATTAATGATTGTTGATTTTCCACTGCCCGACACTCCTGTGACGCAAATCGTGTCGCCCAGAGGCAGAGTCAAGTCTACATCTTTCAAATTATTGCCCGAGCAACCTTTCAACGTCAGTTTTTTTCCATTGCCTTTTCTTCGCTTTGCCGGCACTTCTATTTTCAACGAGCCGTTTAAATATCCAGCTGTCAGCGTGCCACTTTTGAGCATCTCTTCAGGAGTCCCGGCAAACACAACTTTTCCACCCTTACGACCGGCCTTGGGTCCGATGTCAATCACATAATCCGATTCCAACATCATATCTTTGTCATGCTCCACCACGACCACAGTATTACCAAGGTCGCGCAATTCCTTCAGCGAATGGATAAGTCTGTCATTGTCCCTTTGATGCAGGCCAATGCTTGGTTCATCCAGGATATACAACACATTGACCAGTTGGGAGCCAATCTGCGTGGCGAGCCGTATACGTTGGCTCTCGCCTCCTGACAGCGACATTGAACTGCGCGACAACGACAAGTAGTCAAGTCCCACATCGTTAAGAAAATGCAACCGTGAACGAATCTCCTTCAAGATTTCCTTTGCCACGACCTGTTGCTGCTTGCCCAATTTCTGTTCCACCGTGTCGACCCACTCCTTCAAATCAGACAATTCCATATTGGCAAGCTCGTCAATGTTTTTACCATCGATGAAATAATGCAGAGCCTCCCTGTTGAGCCTTGCTCCATGACACACCGGACACACTGTAGGAGTGTAGAACTGCCCGGCCCATTTCTGTGCTTTAGACGACACTTCATCGTTTTGCTGCATCTCGATATATTTCACAATGCCGTCATATGTAGGTTGATACCCCCTGCCGATTCCTGCAGGATTGACGAGAGCCTCGTCCGTTCCATTAAGAATCTCATCAAGTGCTTTCTCCGAAAGATCCTTGATTGGCGTTTTCAAAGAATACCCCTCTTTCTCACAGATTCCCGCAATCTGTGAAAATATAAAGTTGTTTGAATAGCTACCCAATGGCAGAATACCCCCAGAATATATCGTTTTTGATTTGTCTGGTATAATCTTGTCCACATCAATCAGATTCACACTGCCAAGTCCCTTGCACTTTGGGCAAGCCCCCTGCATTGAGTTGAATGAAAAATTGTGTGGTGCAGGTTCTCTATACGACAAACCAGTTATCGGGTCCATCAGCGACTTACTGTAGAAAAAGCCTTCACCTTTTTCCACGTCAAAAACCTGAATAACGCCATCGCCCTGCTTCATTGCAACCGCAATTGTTTCTTTAAGGCGTTGACTGTCTTTGCCCGACACCTTCAGCTTGTCTACAACCAGTTCAATATTATGGTTTTTATAGCGGTCGAGACGCATTCCCACAACGATTTCCTGCAGCTCGCCGTCAACGCGCACATTCAGATATCCTTTACGGCGCAACTGTTCGAACAGCTCCTTGTAATGCCCCTTGCGGTTATTGACCAACGGGGAGAGAATCAACACCTTTTGGTTGTCAAACTTGCCCAATATCAATTCCAGAATCTGTTCTTCTGTATATTTTATCATGGGCTTTCCGCTTTTATATGACACGGCTTCTCCAATCCTGGCAAAGAGCAGTCGCAAGAAATCATAGACCTCAGTAATTGTGCCTATTGTGCTCCGAGGATTCTTGTTTACCGTTTTTTGCTCTATCGAAATTACCGGACAGAGCCCCGTTATCTTGTCCACATCCGGGCGTTCGAGAGCCCCAAGCATATTCCGAGCATACGACGAAAATGTTTCTATATAACGTCGTTGTCCTTCCGCATAAACCGTGTCAAACGCCAACGACGACTTGCCGCTGCCGCTAAGTCCCGTGATAACAGTCAATTTATCGTGTGGGATAAAAGCATCTATATTTTTGAGATTATGGACCCTGGCTCCGTAAACAGCCACGCAGTCCGTTTCATCATTTTTTTTTATCTTGTCCAATTCTCTCTATACGTTTTTAATGTCTGCTTGCTTCTGTACAAACTTGTTTCTTTCGGGATTTTAACCACATAAGTTTTGTTGTTGGGATTCGGCAGCGATACCGACCGAATCCACGGGTTGTATTCCCGAAGCAATGAATAAGTAATATTGTGCTCCTTCGACCACTGCACCCAGTCTTTTACAGGCTCTGCCACCACAAATGTGTCGCAATCCAACGGTTGATACAGTTGGTTTGCTTTTATCGCATACCCATATCTTGCTGGATTCTCGATTATCAGTTTCATTGCAAGCAAACGGAAAATATACCGTGATGTTTCTTTGTTAAGATACAAATCAAGCGCATGCTCCACATCCTGTGTTTCCAGCGATTTGGAAATTCGCCCCATCCCGGCATTGTATGCCGCGGCGACGGTAAGCCAGCATTTATATTTTGCATAAGCACGTTTAAAGTATTTGCATGCCGCCACGGTGGATTTGTCACAATCCAAACGTTCGTCAACATATTCATTGACTTCCAAACCGTATTCTTTTGCTGTCGACGGCATAAACTGCCACATACCGACAGCTTTAGCACTTGACACAGCAGCGTTATCATAATGGCTCTCAATTGCCGCCAAGTAGACCAAATCTTCAGGCACGCCCTGTTCCTTCAATATCTTCACAATTCCAGGGGCATAGCGATTGGCTCGTTTTATTGTCAAAAGAGTGTTGGTGTGCCCAAAAGCAAACGATATCATCTCTCTGTCCATGCGCTCGTAGAAATCGATTCTGTCAAGATCGACAACCCTGTCGGCGAAATGCACTTTCTTTGGGATAACAGGCGCATATGCCACGGCGTTGCCCTGCGCCAGCATTGGCATAAACGGCATTGTCACCGCAAACACCACAATTGCAATCTTATTCTGTAGTTTCATTCCTGTCGATTCTTGTACTCCTCAATATGTTTATATCTCCCTTCTTTTTATACTCTTTTCCATCGGCGCCTTTCGCCTCTATCACATAATAGTAGACACCAGGCTTGACGTACTTGCCTTTGTATTTACCGTCCCATCCTTTTGACGGATCGTCAAACTTAATCATTTTATTGCCATAGCGGTCGAAAATCCAACATTTGAACTCAACGATAGACTTATACGACACTTTCCACTCATCGTTGTATCCAGGACTTGCGTCAGGAGAAAAAGCATTAGGACAATCAAGCAAAGACTCCCCTATCGACACTGTATAGACTTCGCTTTCGTTCGTGCACGAAGCATCGCTGTTTGAGCCGATAAATTTAACATAATACGAACCCTGTTCGTTGAATGTATAATCGATTGTCTCCTCGTTAAACCGATAGTCGACTGTCGAGAAGTCCTGGCTTTTAGAAACTTGCCACTCTTTATGCTCCACGGCATCGGTGCATATTGCGGAAAAACGTTATCGTTGCCGGCGCAGATCCGCCAAGTGCATCTTCCGCCGTCCCTTGCTCATTGCCATTCTCACGTCGCTGTTGGGTCGCGGTTGTTTGAAAATCTATTGACGAAGCACGAAGTATATCTGTCGTAAATGTTTTTGCAAGTCCCCATTGCGACAGAAATTTGTCTCCGTCAATCACAAACTGAGTATCGCATAATGGTGCAGGCAGAACCATCCTTTCAGACAGGTTTGCCACGGTTTCAGTTGTTTCCTTACCATTGTAAACCGCATCATCGTCATTCCACTCGAGAGTGTTGTAGCTGACTGTGATCTCTCGGCTCAACACCTTAGGTATACCAGTAACGGAATAATATGTTATCGTCGGGCAGTCGCAATCCACTTCCAATGTCGCAGAACCACAGTCCTGCTCGGCAGGAAATGACACTCCGTTGATTGCGAATTCATAATTAGAATAATCCACAAGCCAGAAATAACTACGTTTTGCGCCATCCTCAATTATATAACCGCAGTTCACTCTTGGATTGCGAAAACGTTGACACCGCACCACTACGGTCTATCGTCGAGACTTCCTCTGCATAGCCACCGCCCCGCTCATCATACACCAACCATTTCACATTGTTTTCGCCAGACTCTGACGTGTATGTCAAAACGGTTTCAGATCCTCCATAAATGATATATATGTCATTTAATCCTGTTCCCGCAGGAGGCATGACGGACAAAGCTTTACGCAACGAGCAGTCGACCGTCAAAGCGGCATTGGCGACAAGTCCCGTTGCCAGAAGGGCAAGTATACTTATGTATTTTCTTTTCATAATTGCAAAAATACAACAAACCCACCACTTATAGAACCCCGCAAAGCGAAATTCACGATGATTAACAATAAAAAAACAGAACCACATTATTGCAGTTCTGTTTTTGTGACTCCGACAGGATTCAAACCTGTAACCTTCTGATCCGTAGTCAGATGCTCTATTCAGTTGAGCTACGGAGCCGTTAAGACTCTTTCTTTTAAAATTGTGACTCCGACAGGATTCAAA
>OKWD01000016.1_pt1 | contig 26254 bp, 27 predicted proteins | sample 1607011 | NCBI WGS metagenome assembly OKWD01 (sample SAMN04414077, study PRJEB24778) | human gut metagenome | material: faecal | host: Homo sapiens | reverse complement strand
GTTTTATAGATAATCACATGAGGCATGGCGCTTGCAGGTTGCAGAGCGACAACGGGACGCTCCTCGTTTACGAGCGGAAGCGTTACGGGCTTGTTGGCGCAGCAAGTCACGGTTGCCGCCAATGCCGTTCCAACCAATACGGAGGCACAGGATTTTATCTTTGTCATATTACATTTGGAATGTTTTGAAATCGCCGTCAAACGGCTTTTCTGAAATCAGGGGCTCGAGCGACGGCATGATGCCGGGGGCAGCCACCACGACCGACACGTTGCGGTCTGTGCGGAAAAACTTATGGACGGCGCCAGCCTCTTCCGCAATGAGCAGTGCAGCGCACACGTCCCATTCGTGCAGGTTCATCTCCCAATAGCCGTCGAGCAGTCCGGCGGCGACATAGCAGATGTCGATTGCAGCGGCGCCAAGACGGCGCATGCCTCTGACGTAGGGCAGCACACGCACCAAGTTGTCGACATTGCAGTCGGTTGTGCGGTCCTTGTCGACAGGAAATCCGGTCGACACCACCGCTTTGTGAATGTCGGTCTTCGTGCTGCAACGGATTGGGCGGTTGTTGAGGAAAACCCCTTTTCCGCGCACGGCGGTGAAAATTTCGCCAAGATATGGCGCATAGACAACACCGACAACGGTCTGTCCTTTATGCTGCACGCCTATCGACACGCAGAAATTAGGCAGGCCGCTGCTGTAGTTTGTAGTGCCGTCAAGAGGGTCAATCACCCATAGCCAATCGTTCATGCGCTTGTCGCATCCAGCCTCTTCCGAAAGCACGGAGTGTTCGGGATAGGCGCGGCGTATTTCCGAAATGATGGCTTTTTCCGATGCTTTGTCGGCATTTGTCACCACGTCGCTGTCGTTGAATTTAGCCTCGATGTCGAGGCGGTCGCTTCTGAACAATTCCAATTGAATCCTGCCGGCTTCTTTCGCCCAGCGGATACAGTCGGCAAGCAGTTGCTCGTATGTGGTCATAGCAATGAGTGAATGAAATCGATATTAATCGTTGTCTTCCTCGATGATAGGAATCTGGCGTTTGAACACCTCCTTGAACGAGATGATTGACTCAGTGCGCGCCAATCCGAGGTTCTGCAACTTGTCGTGGATGATTTCGAGCAGATGGTGGTTGTTCTTGGCATACAACTTTATGAACATGTCGTATTGACCTGTTGTGAAGTGGCATTCCACGACTTCTGGAATCTCTTTCAATCGAGCTGCGACCTGGTCGAAATGCGAAGGGTCTTTAAGGAAAAATCCCACATACGCGCAGGTTTCATAACCGACCGCAGAAGGGTTGACCAACGACTCCGAGCCAATAAGCACGCCCGTGTTGATAAGTTTCTGTATGCGCTGGTGGATGGCCGCGCCCGACACGTTGCATTCGCGTGCAATCTCGAGATAAGGTTTGCGCGCGTTGACCGAAAGCATTTGAAGGATTTTATAATCCAAAGAATCTAATTGTGAATTAGCCATATGTGTATGATTTTTTATTTTCGTTTTTTTTATCAGCTGCAATGCATTATCTTTGCATTTGACAAATAAAAGTGCATTGTTGTGCATTTGTTAGCAAATATACTTCAAAAAATGAAATTCTATGAAAAATTTTGAAGATTTCTTCAGAAAATAAATATTTCGGAGATGTCGTTGGCCTTTATGAGGCGGCATTCCCTGCAGATGAAAGACGGGAAGTGGCGGAATTTTCCCGGCTTGCCGACACGGAAAAGAAGTTTCACATCAATGTGTTTGTCGGAGATAATGACGAATTTATCGGGTTTCTGACAAGTTGGGAGTGGGATGATTTCCGCTATGGTGAGCATTTTGCCATCAGTCCGGAAATGCGTTGCGGCGGAATCGGCGGAAACGCATTGCGCTGGTTTCTTGCGTCCGACAGCCGTCCGCTGGTGATTGAGGTTGAGCCGCCGACAGATGAGATGGCATGCCGCCGCATAGGGTTTTATGAGCGCAATGGGCTTCGCTTGTGGAACGACGTTGAGTATGTGCAGCCGCCCTACAGCCCTGACCGCCATGCGATAGAGCTGAAGCTGATGACTTATGGCGGGATTTCGCTTTCTGCCGGCGACAAATATGTGAAGCGTATACATCGCGATGTCTATGGAGTGAAGTAGAAGATGAAACTTATACGAATGATGCTTATATGCTTCGCTGCCGTCATGATGGCGGCATGCGGAGGCAAGGTCGGAGGCAAGCCGACGCTGATGGTCAGCATTCCGCCGCAAAAATATGTGCTTGAACGCATAGCCGGCGACAAGTGGACTGTGGGCAGTATGATTGAGAAAGCGACCTCGGCGGAGAGTTACGATCCCGACATGTCGCAGATGATGGATTTGGAAAACTGCCGGGCATATTTTGTCATAGGAAATTTGGGCTTCGAGCGGTTGGCTGTCGGCAAGGCAAAAAACGTTGTCGACTCGTCGAAGGGCATTTCTGTAATTAACGGACACAGCCATCACGGCGAGATGGAGGCCGACCCCCATGTGTGGATGTCGGTGGAGAATATGCGCATCGTGGCAAAAAATATGACCGACGCTCTTGTGAAAATAGACAGCAACGGAAAGGATTATTTATCAGGCGAACTACAGAAACTTGATGCCGAGCTGGCTGCGTTTTGCCGACTCGTTTGCGGCAAGTGCTGGCTCCGGGTGCGCGGGGCAGGCATTTGTGGTGTGGGCAGTCCGGCGTTTGTCGGTATTTTGCCACGCGACTTATGGTCTGGAGCAAATCGGCATTGAATATGAGGGCAAGGAAGCTCCTGCGGGATTTGTGGCAGAAAAAATGAAAGAGGCACGGAAAAAGAATGCCCGTGTGTTTTTTATGCAGACGGGAGCCGGCAGCCGGCAGGCGGAGACGGTGTGTGCCGGCATCGGACTGCGCCGCGTGGAGATAAATCCGCTGAGTTACGATTGGAAAAGGAGATGAGGAGGATTGCAGATGGAATCACATCAGAATAAGATAATTTCGGTAGAAAACATTACGGTGGATTTCGGCAATTTCCGCGCTCTTGACAATGTGAGCGCAGAAATCAATGCCGGCGATTTTGTGGCGATAACAGGTCCGAACGGTGGCGGGAAAAGCACGTTGCTGAAAACGATGCTCCATTTGCTGACGCCCACGAAAGGACGTGTGCGCTATTTCAACGGCGATGAGGAAGTTGACAGCCTGCGTTTCGGATACCTGCCGCAGAAAAGCAACATCGACAACCGCTTTCCGATAACGGTGGAGGAGGTTGTGGCTTCGGGACTGCTCGGAGAACGCCGGAACTGGCGCGGAAAATTTCGACGCCGCCAGTGAAAAGATTGAGGCGACAATGAAGAAGATGGGCGTCGACGGATTCCGCCGTCAGGTGATAGGCACGTTGTCGGGCGGTCAGTTGCAGCGCACGTTGCTCGGAAGGGCAGTCATCTCCAATCCCGACATAGTGGTGCTCGACGAGCCACTGTCGTATGTTGACCACGCATTTGTGGAGCAGATTTATGGTATTGTCGCCGATTTGGCGAAGCGTAGCACGGTGGTGCTTGTGTCGCATGAGATGACCGTAATCTCAGAAATGGCAAACCGTCACTGGATTGTCGACCACGCACTCCATCAATGTCACGCCGCCCATCACTACCTGAAAACCGAATGCGACAGATAGTGGCATTTGCTCATTTCAAAATAAATTATTAATATTGCAATAGAAAGGGATCGCAAACCTTTGTGATGCTTGTATACAAACATTGAAAAACGATATCTTATGAAGAAAGTAATGCTGGTTTTTGGCACACGTCCAGAAGCTATCAAGATGTGTCCGCTGGTGAAGGAATTCCAGAAGGACGCTGAAAATTTCAAGACAATTGTCTGTGTGACCGGTCAGCACAGGGAAATACTCGACCAAGTGCTTACTATTTTTGACGTAAAGCCTGACTATGACCTCAATATAATGAAGCAGGGACAGGATTTATATGATGTCACTGCCCGGGTGATTCTGGGTATGCGCGACGTGCTGAAGGAAGCGCAGCCAGATGTGGTGCTTGTGCATGGCGACACAACAACGTCGACTGCGGCTGCTCTCGCTGCGTTCTATCAACAGATTCCTGTCGGGCACGTGGAAGCGGGATTGCGCACCCACAACATCTATTCGCCGTGGCCTGAAGAGATGAACCGTCAGCTGACGGGCCGCATCTCGTCGTTCAACTTCGCTCCGACCCCTCTTTCCGGAAAGCAACCTCAAGGAGGAAAAAGTGCAAGGAGAGATTGTCGTTACGGGCAACACCGTTATCGACGCGCTCCACATGGTTGTTGACAAACTGACGCACGACGAGGTTCTTGCCGCAGAGCAGAAAGAAGTGCTCGCAAAGGCAGGCTACGACATAAGCCGTCTTGACAACGGCAGAAAACTGGTGCTTATCACAGGCCACCGCCGTGAGAATTTCGGCGATGGATTCATCAATATGTGTACGGCCATCCGCGACCTCAAGGACAAGTATGCCGACGTTGACTTCGTTTATCCGATGCACTTGAATCCGAATGTGCGCAAGCCAATTCATGAAGTTTTCGGCGAAGATTTGAAAGGTTTGGGCAATATGTTCTTCATCGAGCCGCTTCAGTATCTTGAGTTCGTGTATCTGATGAGCAAATCAACGATTGTGCTCACCGACTCGGGCGGCATCCAGGAAGAAGCTCCCGGTCTGGGCAAGCCTGTGCTCGTGATGCGCGACACGACAGAACGTCCGGAGGCGCTGGCTTCGGGAACAGTGCATCTTGTGGGCACCGACTATCACAAGATTATGGACGAGGTGAGCAAGCTGCTTGACGACAAGGTGCTTATGATAAGATGTCGAAGGCTGTCAACCCTTACGGCGACGGCAAGGCATGCCGCAGAATTGTAGACTTTTTCAAAAACAAGTAAGCAGACTTGAATATAGCATCAGCCGCCCTGCAATCGCGATTGCAGGGCGGCTGGATTTTTATGTGGCAGGGTTTCTACAGGATGCCCTGTGCCATCATTGCCCGCGCCACTTTCATGAAGCCAGCCACATTGGCTCCCTTCACATAGTTTGTGTAGCCGTCGGCTTCCTTGGCGTATTTCTGGCATTGGGTGTGGATTTCAGCCATGATGCCGCGCAGCTTGGCATCGACTTCCTCTGCGGTCCACGTCAGTTTCTGTGAGTTTTGTGCCATCTCAAGTCCGCTGACCGACACTCCACCAGCATTCGCCGCCTTTCCTGGCGCATAGAGGATTTTTGCGTTGACAAACTCATGCACAGCTTCCGGCGTGGAAGGCATGTTGGCACCCTCCGACACAGCGAAGCATCCGTTGGCAAGCAACGTGCGCGCGTCGTCGCCGTCAAGCTCGTTCTGTGTGGCAGACGGCATTGCGATGTCGCACTTCACGCCCCATGGGCGTCCGCCCTCAAAATATTCGCAGCCATATTTCTCCGCAAACTCGCGTATGCGTCCGCGGTAGATGTTCTTAAGTTCGAAGATAAAGTCGAGTTGTTCCTGGCTCAATCCTTCAGGCACGTAGATTGTGCCGTCGGAGTCGCTCATTGTTACAACTTTGGCGCCGAGTTCAAGCAGCTTCTTTGCCGTGTAGGTAGCCACGTTGCCGGAGCCGGAGATGGCAACCTTCTTGCCCTTGATGTCGATGCCGCGAGTGGCGAGCATATTGAGAAGAAAGTAGACATTGCCGTAGCCGGTGGCTTCAGGGCGTATCAGCGAGCCTCCGAATTCAAGGCCTTTGCCGGTAAACGTGCCGGTGTTCTCGCGCGCCATCTTCTTGTACATGCCATACATGTAACCCACTTCGCGTCCGCCAACGCCGATGTCGCCGGCAGGCACGTCGCGGTCGGGGCCAAGGTTGCGCCACAGTTCAGCCACAAATGCCTGACAGAAGCGCATCACCTCCATGTCTGACTTACCTTTTGGGCTGAAGTCCGATCCGCCTTTGCCTCCGCCCATAGGCAGCGTGGTGAGAGAATTCTTGAATGTCTGCTCGAAAGCAAGAAATTTCAGAATCGACTGGTTTACCGACGCGTGGAATCGGATTCCACCTTTATACGGTCCTATGGCATTGTTGTGCTGGATGCGGTAGCCCATATTGTTGTGCACTTGTCCTTTGTCGTCTACCCACGACACGCGGAACGAGATGATGCGGTCGGGCAGACAAAGCCGCTCAATCAGATTGTAGCGTTCAAATTCGGGATGCTCGTTGTAGACATCCTCAATTGATGTAACCACTTCTTCAACCGCCTGCAAGTATTCCGGTTCGTTAGGAAAACGACGACGCAAATCGTCGATTACTTCTGTTGCTTTCATATACTGTTTGTTTTTGTAGATTTCTCAAATTGCTACAAAAATACAAACTTTTTCCATGCGATTGCTATTATAAATGGGAAAATGTAACCAAAAGTGTTATTTTTATAACATTTTTCAAATTTGGAATAAATTTTCAGCAATGAAAAAACCGGGATGATTCCCGGTTTTCTCACACAAATCTTATTCAAAAATCATTAAGTTGGACTATGAGGATCCTATATCTTATCAAGTGCTTGGGCAAGGTCGTCGATAATGTCGTCGATATGTTCGATGCCTATTGACAGGCGCACTGTCGACGGCGTTATGTGCTGTTGCGCAAGCTCTTCTGGTGTCATCTGCGAGTGGGTAGTGGTGTAGGGGTGGATTACGAGGCTTTTCACGTCGCTACGTTTGCGAGCAGCGAGAAAATCTCGAGAGAGTCGATAAATTTCCATGCCTCCTTCTCTCCGCCTTTTATCTCGATGGTGAAAATGCTTCCGCCGCCGTTGGGGAAATATTTCTGGTAGAGGGCGTGGTCGGGATGGCCGGGCAGCGACGGATGATTGACCTTGGCCACCTTAGGATGCTTGCTCAGATAGTCGACAACCTTGAGGGCGTTTTCTACGTGACGTTCTACGCGCAGCGACAGCCGTTTCCAAACCTGCAGCAGGATGAATGCGTTGAACGGGGAGATTGCGGCACCGGTGTCGCGCAGGATGACGGCGCGGATGCGTGTCACGAAAGCAGCCTTGCCCGCTACGTCGGCGAAGATTGCGCCGTGGTAACTTGGGTCGGGCTTGGCGAGTGTTGGGAACTTGTCGGCATTGGCTTTCCAGTCGAAAGTGCCGCCGTCTACGATCACACCTCCGAGACTCGTGCCGTGGCCTCCGATAAACTTAGTGGCGGAATGCACCACAATGTCGGCACCGTGTTCGATTGGGCGGATGAGATATGGGGTGCCGAATGTGTTGTCGACAATTAGCGGAATGTTGTGGCGGTGTGCCACTTCCGCGATGGCTTCGATATCGGTGACGTCGGAGTTGGGATTGCCGAATGTCTCCGCATAGACAACCTTGGTGTTGGGCTGGATGGCAGCCTCAAGTGCTTCGAGGTTGTTGACGTTGACAATGGTGTTGGTGATGCCCTGAGTGGCAAGTGTGTGGGTAATCAGGTTGAACGATCCGCCGTAAAGGTTGTCGGCGGCAACAATGTGGTCGCCCTGCGAAAGGATGTTTTGGAGAGCGTAGGTGACGGCGGCTGCGCCAGAGGCTACTGCCAGTCCCGCCACTCCGCCTTCCAGAGCGGCAACGCGGTCTTCAAACACTCCTTGTGTCGGATTGGTCAGACGTCCGTAGATGTTGCCGGCGTCGCGCAGGCCGAATCGGTCGGCTGCGTGTTGCGAATTTCTGAACACGTACGACGTGGTTTGGTAGATTGGCACGGCGCGTGCGTCTGTTGTCGGATCCGGTTGCTCTTGACCAACGTGGAGTTGGAGCGTCTCGAAGTGATATTTCTTTGTTGCCATATATATGCTTTTAAGATTGGTTGCTGACTGATTTTCTATTCTCACACCGCAAAGTTATGGCGTAAAGATGAATCCTCCAAGAGTTTTTTGAAACTTGGAAAATTGTTCTTGAAACGATGGTGCTGGTAGCGAAAAATTCTGTAAACGGTCATAATTAAGTCCGTTTACAGAATTTTATTCTTTTGCCTTGTTATGTGTTTTGATTATGTAAATTTGCAGTACAACTGCAAATTTACATAATTTTGGGAATATTCGATATGAAATAAGTGGGAAATTACGGATTAATCAATTTTGGCATCAGGGGTGTCAATTCCGTCGGAGTCGGGGTCTACGACATATTTCGGTGACTCACCGTAGCGGTTTTCAAACGGTTCGCTGTCTTGGCAGAGGAACACAATCATGACTATGTGGTAGGCGATATATGCGATGGCAAACAATACGAATTTGCCGAGAAACGCTGATATCGCTGCCAGAGGAAAATTGATTAATGAGCTGATTCCTAAGTCGATGACGAATATTGTGCCGAACCCATACGTGGCGATTATTCCTGCTCCCCACCACCATCCGCTGCGTCCGGTGTCGTGCAGGCGGCGGAATGTGATTGGAATCATCAGAAGATTCATCAGCCAGGATATCGTGTCGTGAGTGATTGCGCAGATGATGATAACGACAAGCGCGGTCCACCAGAATTCCGAACGGCGCGAGCGGCCGTTAAACTGAAAGATTTTGTTGCATGCGGCTTTCAGTGCCTCTCCGATAGAAAGTTGTGGAAATTGTTGTGTATTCATAATCAAAGGTTTTAGAGAGTTTCTTGTCAATTACGAGCGATTAGCACGGTGGCATATGCGGAGATGCTCCTGCGTCCGGTGAAGCCAAGCCGCTCGGTGGTGGTGGCTTTTACCGAGATGTCATCTGGATCGCAGCCAATGCATTCAGCCATAGCCTTCTGCATGGCGGGGATGTGGGGATTCATCTTCGGCGCCTCGGCGCAGATGGTGATGTCGGCGTTTCCAAAGGTGTAGCCTTTTTCCCGCAACAAGTCGGCCACGCATCTGAGCAGCTTCTTGCTGTCGATGCCTTTGTAGGCAGGGTCGGAGTCGGGGAAGTGGAAACCGATGTCGCGCAGCGCCGCAGCTCCGAGCATTGCATCGCAGAGCGCGTGGATTGCCACGTCGGCGTCGCTGTGGCCGAGCAGCCCGAGTGAGTGCTCGATTTTCACGCCGCCAATCCAAAGGTCGCGACCTTCGACAAGGCGGTGCACGTCAAATCCGAAGCCGGTGCGGAAGGGTAAAGCCATATCGTTTTATTTTTTGCCTAACAGGTGTTTGAGTCCGTCCATGTCAAACGTCAACGAGAAACGGAGCGTTTGGTCGAGAGGACTGTTTTGAGCCGTTGCAATCATGTATGCTGCGTCGAGCTGCACCACGTTGAGCGAGAATCCGGCACCAAATGAGAAGTACTGGCGGTTGCCCTTCATGGCGTTCTCATAGAAGTATCCGGTACGCACGAAGAACTGCTGGTTGTAGTTGTACTCGGCACCGACGGAGAGCGTGATTTCCTTCAGCTCTTCCTTGAATCCGCCCGGAGCGTCGCTGAACGACTTGAAGATGCCTGAAATCGACGACGTGTTGCGCCAGTCCTCAAGTTTCGACTCATAAGCCTCCTGGTCATAGTTGCCTTCGGCGTCGGTGAAGTCTGACTGGCGTGGACGTGTGGGCACAAGCAGCTTGTTGGCGTCGAGCGAGAGCGCTATGTTGTTGTATTGAGCCACCGGGAAGGTGAATGTTGTTCCGAGGCGGAAGTTTGTAGGCAGGAATGCAGGGTCATTGCCGTCGTTGTACGACACCTTTGAACCGATGTTGGAGATGTTGAAACCCCATGACCATTGGCATTCGTTGCGTCCCACCACAGGATATGTGGTCAGGAAGCCCGAGATGTCGGCGGCGAATGCCGACGCTCCTTTCTGCTGTTCGGCAGAATATGCGTCGGAGAAAGCGAGGTCAGAATAGATGTAGCGCAGAGCCACACCCATGGAGAAGCTTTCCGACAGTTTGCGGGAATAGCCGAGGTCGAAAGCCATTTCGTATGGGTTGACGGAGTTGACAACAGTTCCAGCACCGTCGGTCATCTGAATCTCGCCGAGCGAGAAGTAGCGCAACGATGCGCTGACAGCCTGGTTGTCGCCTCCTCCCATTTTCCAATATCCGGAAAGGTTGGCAAGGAATATGTCGTTGACCAGTTTTCTCAACCATGGGGTGTAGGAGAGACTGACTGCCGCCGAGCTGTAGGCGAAGGCGTATTTCGACGGGTTCCAATATTGCGAATAGGCGTCGGGTTCGGTTGCCACACCGAGGTCGCCCATGGCTGCGCCGCGGGCGTCGGGGGCGATTCCGAGCGATGTCACACCGGTTTGCACTGGGTTGAATTGGTTCTTGCCGTTGCTGTCGGCGAGAGCGGGCAAAGCGATGAGCGATGCCAGGACAATGATTATATACCGTCTAATTTTCATTCGTTTTCTATAAATGTAGTTCTATTTATCAAAACTGAAAATAGTGGCATTTATTGCTTTACGACTACGATTTTTTTCTGGCGGAGGCTTTTGCCGTCGATGATTGCCGTTGCGTTGTAGTTGCCTTCGGCAAGGCGGTTGCCGTTGTTGTCGCTGCCGTCCCATGTGTATGGGAATGAGCCTACGTCGGTGCGCAGCACCACGTTGCCGCTGTTGTCGCTGACAACGAGTTGCGCGTCGGTGTAGTTGTCGGCGTTCTCAACGTCGAATGTCACGGAGTGTATCAGGGCTGTCGTATCGACGGTGAGTGTGGCGTTGTCGCTGACGGCAACGTAGAAGGCTATTGTGCGTGTGGCAACGTTGCCCGACATGTCGGCAACAAAAAGTTCTGCCGTGTGTCGGCCTGATTTCAGGTTGTAGATGCCTTGGTCGATTATGCAATTGTCGGCTCCGTCGAGCTGGTAGGAGCACACAGGATAAACATGCTCTCCGCCGTCGATAGAAATGTAGGCAGTAGTGGCAATCTGCTCATGCGACAGGTTGAGGGCAACATCATCGGTCACTTCCGCTTTGAGGCGCAGCGACGATTCCACCTCCATGCCGTCCTTGAACGTTGATTTGTCGTTGATGTAGAAGGCGTTGATGGTTGGCGCTGTCGTGTCGTCGGAAACGGCGGAGAGCGAGCGGTCGAATGTCAGTCCGTTGTAGAATCCCGACACCACGGTGCCGTCGTTGCTGACAGCGGTCACTTGCAGCGGTTTCTCTTTGTCGTCGGTCGTGATGCAGTTTGGCGCGATGATTGTGGCCGTAAACTCGCCGGCTGTCACGTCGGCGCTTGTCACGGCAAGTTCGGCTCCGCGCTCGGTCAGCGTCTCGTCACCTTGTGTCATATAGTATTTTTCGGAGTCGTAGAGCGAAATCTTCGCATAGCCGTTGAAATCGGATATCGACTTCTCCTGCGTCGTTTTCTGACACGGCCTTTTATGGTTATTGGAGTCATAGCACCTATGGCGATGCCCTTCGAGGCGGCGACACCGTTGACTTCGGTCACCTCGGTGGCGGTCACATGGGATGTCGGACGAGCATTGCCGGGTCGCCGAGTCAGGTGGTATTTCAGACGGTTGCGTGAACGGTCGGTTGAGAAGTTTTTCGCAAACATCAACACGCGTCCCCAGGTTTTTTCGTATTTAGCATAGAATCGGCTGTCGGATTCGCTGATGCCGAGATACTTGGCAAACGAGTCGGTCAGGCGTCCGTTCAACGATGTGTATGCCTCGCGTGTCGCGGCCACGGCAGCGATAATGCCGCCGTCGGGGTTGAGCAGCAGTTTGTCGATGAATGAAGTCTGTCCGCCGTCGTATCTGCCCACGTCGCATGAAGAGAAATACATCACTGGCGGCACGTCATATTTCGTATCGATTGCTTGCTGCAGGTTCATCAGCACGGTCGGTTTGGTGAGCGATGAAATGTTGGAGTGCCCCACGAAGAGGATGAAATTCTGTCCTACATTGAAATCTTCGACCAGTTTCTCGCGTGTGGCCTGCAGATTGTCCACGTTGTCGTAAGGCTCAAGATAAATCTTGTTGAAATTTACGGCATTGTCGTTTCTCGTTCTGATTTCCGGAGTGTCTGATGTCTTCGGGGTTATCTCATAGTTGAAGTTGTCGATAAACGATTCAGTCTGTGTCGTGTGGATGTATTGGTCGCCATATTCGCCAATCATGAGCATGTTGCTCTTCCACGTGTCGGTCTTGCCGGGTTTGTGCGACATGTAGGCAAGCAGTTTGTCTACGTATGTTTTTGCTTCGGCTGCAGAGACAAACGGGATGCGTCCAATCGAGATGTTGAGCAGAGCGTTTGTGCCTTCCACATTGACAGCCTCGTCGTTCATCACGCCGAAATAGTCGTCGGAGCAGTAGGAGGACACGCTGTGGTAGCTGTTGTCGGTCTGATAAGTGAGCAGTGTTTCCTCGATGTCGCCGCCGAAAATTCCGCGGTTGTCGTAGTTGCCGCTGCCGAACAGCAGCAGATAGCGGAATTTCAACGGGTTGCGTGAATAGAGCATCTTGCACAGCTGACGGTATGCGAAAACATCGCGCATGCCGTTGCCGAACTCGTTGAAAATGTCGTCCTGCAGCACTACCTCTACGTCCATGCCGTCGTGCTGGCGGTGGAAGTCGGCAATGCGGTCGGCTTGGGCTTTCAGTTTGGGAGTGGTGATGACGAGCATGTCGGGCGTGGCGAGTGAATGCAGGTTCTGGTTGGCTACGTTGCCTGCAAAAGACACTTGCTTCTGCTGCTTTCCGGTGTCGAAAATCACGTATTCCGCATAAGCCGTTGTGCCAAGATTCGGGACAATGCAGCTTGTCCCCTCACTTGTTGTGATGGTGTATTGTTTTGTGTTGTAGATTTTGTAAGGAGAATTGTTTGGCGTAAACACAAGCCAGGCGTGTGTTGTAGGAGTGGTGTTGCCGATTACGAGTCCTGACTCTTTGGTTGTCTTCACGAGCCAGCGCATTTGTGAGGAGTCGGCAGGAAGGGCAAGCGGCGACTTGTAGGAGACGGAAATATAGTTCATCTTCGCAATCGGCAGCGACACAGACGTGCTCACTTTCGCTGTCACCGACTCAGCCTGCGCCATCGCCTCTGTCACTGGGGTGGACCCGAAAGAAGTGATCAGTTTATAGATTGCGGCATCGGCTGATTTTGACACATTTTTTGTGTCTAAAACCATGCCGTCGACCGACAGTGTCACAGTTTGCGAGTCGGCGGTTTTTACGCCTGCCGACATGTTTACAACCACATTTGTTCCGCTGATGATGCCTGGCGTAGACATCGTAATTTCAAACTCTTTAGTGCTTGAGAAATCCTCGCCGAGGAAAAGTTTGCCTGAGCGGGTAGGGTTTACGATGTCTTTCTTGTGCCAAATCGACACCACGCCGTTCGAGCGCCATCTCGACGGAGGCAAGATTGCTTCGTTGGTGTCGACGGTTTCAATTATCGCGTGCGTCAAAATCCTCGCTGTCTGTAAGGAAGTAGTAAGAAGCGGGAGAGTAGGCGTTTTTTGAGATTGAGCGGTATATGTCGAAGTTGGTGGTGTAGTCAATGCTCCTTATTTCCTCGTACGTCAAGCCGTTGGCATAGAAGTATAATTTGTCGCCGGTGCGCATTGCCGGCACCTGCTCAAGGTCGTCGGTATAGTCTTTGTTGTAATTGTCGGTGGTCTGGATGCCACCAGTGCCGAAAATCTTCACTTTTTTTTGGGTCGGAGAATCCGAATTGCTTCAACTGTTCGCCGGTGATTTCATAGACGCCGGTTTCGCCGACTTTGATTTTAACCCATTTCCCTGATGAAAGGACGGAAGAGTCCTTGAATTTTGTCGCAGCCTGGCTGCTGAAAGAGGCGAGAACCGCGCCAACAGCCACAGCGATGATGTATTTAGTCATATCTCCTTGGTTATTTTATCTTTATGTTTATTGATTCAAAGTCGCCCAAACGAGCTGTTACACGGCTGTTGATTTCCGCATTGTGCCATTCGCCGTTTTCAATTAGTATCAAGTCGCCGATTTTCAGAGTGAAATACCGGCTTGCCGTCGCGATGCATTTGTCGAAGTCGGCAGCTGACGGCAACGTGAATTTTTCTGTATCTTCCCCGTTGATTTCCAGTGTTGCGGTGTTCTTGCCGAGCATTGCGATGTCGGTAGGAGTCATCTCGCCAACGATATGCGATGCGTCAAACGACGTTGCCAACGCTCTCGGTTTGCCGTTGGCGTTGAGGGTGTCGAGCAAGTCTTTTGCCTCAAACACAAGGCATAGCCCAGCCTCCTCGTAGTATCTGTTTGCAAACCGTTGCGCGATGTTTTTTCCGAGGCGGCACACGTGTACCGCGGCGGCTGCGCTGAATTGGAAGCGGCTTGCGAAGTCGGGCACAAAAAACGGTTTGCCGCTCTTTTGGATTGCAGAGTCGGGGATTACGTCGATTTCCAGTTTTTCAGGATTGTCGGTGTTTCGGAATTTTATGATTTTCATTTGTTCCCGTTGATTCTGTTGTACATTACTGCCAGGTGGGCATAGATGGAAGTGTTTTGGATAACCACATTGTCAGCCACCTTGATGCGGAACGGCGTGAAATTCCAGATGGCGCGCAGTCCGTTTGCCACAAGCAGGTCGGCCGACTCCTGGGCGTGTTCCACCGGTACGGCAAGGATGCCGATTTCAGCCTTGTATTGCTTCTCGCGTTCCGGAAGTTCGGAGATGTGGTAGATGGGAATGCCGCAGATTTCTGTGCCCACAACTTTCTCGTCAACATCGAAGCCTGCCACGATGTGCAGTCCGAACTGCATCAGTCCGGAGTCTTGAATCAGTGCGGAGCCGAGGCTTCCTGCGCCGATCATGAAAGCGGTGTGGTCGTTGTGGAATCCGAGGAAATTTGACAATTCGGTGGCGAGCGTCTCAACCTGATAGCCGATGCGTGTTTTTCCCTTGATGTTGAGAAACGACAAGTCTTTGGCAATCTGCGACGCGTCGACATTGATTTTGCGTGAAATCTGTGTCGACGAAACATATTCTATCTTCTGGGTGCGAAGCATATTGACGTATGCCAAGTACCACGGAAGCCTGCGCAATGTTGGCTCAGGCAATAGAATCTTCTGACCATCCTCGTTCATTGTAACTCCTAATTTATTAACTTCCTTACAAACTGCAAAATTAGTTTTTTTGTCAAATTTTGCAAATGTGGATATCTGAATCGAAGATTAAACAAGTAAGGGCAGAGTCAAGTATCAAGTGCAAATTTAACGAATAAGTTTACAAAAGACTTGTAATGGTGTTTGAAAATTCCATTTTGCTCTAGGTATAGCATTTATTTTCTTCTGTATTTCCATTATTTTATCGTCAAAGTTATCAAAATCTGCACCTTTGGGAATGTGTTGCCGTACAAGCATATTTATTCGTTTCTCAGCGCGTCACCCGAATGAAAATAATCACATTTGATTATCAAATAGTTACGAGCGCTTATTAAAAAAAGTGACGAAGTCAGGAGGGATAGGTGATTTTTTGCACTTCTTATTTGAAACTAATAAGATATGTAGCGCCGTATACGAGACCCGTACGTACGGTGCAATGAGAGGTGCTAGGGGAGCAATCCCCGACATCTACTTTATACACACGTCGGCTTGTTTCGGATGGTTACCCTGTTACGCCTACACTTTCATTCCCCTCTCGATTATGTTTGCTTTGGCATTCGAGAAATAAAGCGATCCGCCCGGCCTTAGGCTTGTCGCTTAAAGTCGGGCGGTATTTCATCGTGACTTACTATGAAAATAAGAACTATTTGAGTTTCAGTTACTTATATAGCACTGCGATTTTCCATAAAAAAAAGACTGGTCGTATTACTTTTTGAATGTCTTAATTGTAGAAACAATAGGATTGCTCGCAAAAAGGATGTTTTGTCCATCGTTTGTAAGAGTTCCTAAACAACTCTTGTATTGTCCATTGCTTGTATATGTTAGAGTCACCTGATTATTAGCTATCTTGTAATCTGCAGAAATAGTGAATTCATCTATATTCTCTGTATCCGTCTTTTTGTCTGAATATTTATATTCTGTTTCAATAGCGATGCACCCGTTGCCGTCTAAAGGAATGTAAAGTGTACCATCGGCTCTATAGACTCCATAGCTATATACATTGATACCCTCATAGTTACTTGGACCAACTTTAACGATATAAGAACCCTCTTCAAACTTATACAACTTAGAAGTCTTTGTGAGTTTGGCCTTAATGTGTGTTTTTGTGACGGAGACCTTGATGTTGCACTTACTTGGTGTGAAAGTCAGACTCATTGTTGAGTCGCACTCGTGGTCTGCTCTTTTGCACAAGTTCCAAGAAGCATCAGTCGTCTCTGTTGATGTCTCTTCGGTGTATTTCAGTCCTGACATACTCTCCATTTTTGAGATAATGACCGTATTGGATTCTTTTTTATCAGTTGCAACAGACAGCGAGTTATGCGAAAGAGTCTCCACAGATGACCAACTTGTATTTTCTAATTTTTTGCTCTCATTTTCATCTGAATCTCCATTTGAACAAGAAACATAGGCACTTGCAATAGCGATTGCCAAAAGAGCCATAAATCCATTTCTGATTTTTTCCATATTTCGTTTATGCTTAAATATTCAACATTTTTGCGACTTTTATTCTACAGGAATTTCTGGTGCAGAATCGACCTCCTTTGCTACTGGTTAAGCAGAAACTGTTTGGACACATTTTTCTGAGCCAAAAGATGTTACGCCAAATACAAGGAGACTTAACCCTGTTATCAATAGTACAGAACCGAATCCGAAATCCACACTTTCTTTCAATTCTGATACATTCTTTGAAGTTCTGGCCGCTGCGTTCTGAATGCCTGTAAAAGCATCTCCACCATAAGCACTATTGTATTCATACCTTGATTCTTTGGTGGAATAACTCTTGATGGCCAAGCCAATTGAAATGACTCCGACAATGCAGAGTAAAATACTTCTCAACTTTTTCATGTTAGTACAATTTAAGTAATTACTTGTGTGGTAAGGTGGATGGTATTGTGCCCCCCTGTAGATTCTATATAGGCCAAGCATTGATTGCCAATCTGCAAACCACTTGTTACGTTCCTCTATGATTTTTTCATTCCATGAAGCGAGGTCACGTGCAGCAACAGCACTGGTCTTGATGTCGTCAACCTTTGTCGACATAGCAGCCTTTTTCTTAGTCCAATTGCCTTTCTTGTCCGCAGCTTTCAATTTGTCGCGAAGCAAAATGAAATTTCCTAAAGTCCTTACTAGACGTTGACAGTCTTCAGCTGTATAAGAGTCGGAAACCCATTCTTCATTTCCTTTATCGGGCATAACTTGTTCTATCACGAAAGAAGTATAGCCGTTGGTGTACTTATCATTGTCCTCAAAATTGTCATTGATTCTTGACTCAAGCATATAGAGTAAGACACTGGCATTGCGCTTTTGGTCTTTACTCATAATAGCTGTTCTCACATCGTCATCAGATGGTATGAGGAGGGAACCACGAGCTTTGGCATTAGTCACATACGACTTAAATCCTTCATAGGTGTTGACATGTTGGCCGATAAGGTTCTCAGAGAACATGTCACTGTAATTGTTGTTGGAAGACTTGCAGAAGATGCGGCGAATGAGATAGGTTTCCATATAGCCGAACAATTTTTTGCGTTCAGCTCCATCAGTCTGTGACTTTAATACATAAAGAATGTATGGTGTCATAGTCCACGCATCCGATGCGTACATAAGACCAACAAGACGTTCTATGCCGAGATATTTTGGCAGAGCTTCATCCAAAACATCCTTTTTGAAAGTTTCCATGTAGAGCTTGGCACAACTGATCACATCTTCAATCATTGCCTCTTTGGTCAATTTACACTTCTCTATGAGACTCTTGAACTTCTCGAAAAGGCCATCCTGCTTGCGGTAGCTTTTGATTTCAGACTGAGTGAGATTTTTTTTAATCTCTTCATCCTGCATCTTGATGAGCATATACCGATAGAAGAAGTTTTTGATGTGATTGCTCTCCAAACGACCAAGCACTATATCATCGTTCCAATACGACTGGTTAGTTCCCTCGAAAACCTTCTTCCATGTACGCTCATAGTCTTCGACATGATGCTCATCATAGAGGTAGTTTTTCAACATTTCGCCTGTGGTAAGACGAATGCCTGTACAGTTGATTGTTTCAAAAATTTTCTGGGCATCCTCGTTCTCTTCGAGGTAAATACAGATGAGACGTACTGAATTGACTACTGCCTGATACATCTATCTGGCAGTTACTGGAAAATCTTCATCTTCACCTTTGTCCGATTTCATGATTCTATCTGCAAAGTATGAATAAGCCTTTGCCATCGTAGAACTATTCAGTTCTTGCGTGGTGAGAATCTCTTGATTAATCAGTTGTGTATAGGTCATGATGTCGTTATGTCCCGGAACCAAAATGGGCTTGTCTTCGTCCAAGAGGCTTTCTTGCATGAACTGGCGCTTGAAGAGTCATTTTTCCCAATACGCAGGAACAAAGCCTTCATAAAAAGGACGGTAGTGGTCAAACGCTGCTGGCCATCAATAACCTCATACACTTGTGTGCCGTCAAATCCGGCTTGCTTCAATATGATAGAACCTATGAAGTAAGTCTTTGGTGCCCCACCTTCTTTTGCATCAAGGGCGATTTGTGCAATGTCGTTGTAGAACTTTTCCCAGTTTTCCGCCTTCCAGACGTATGGACGTTGGAAATAGGGTACTTTTAAAGTACGGTTTGAAAGGAAAACCTCGTTCAATGATGTCTTTTTTGCTTCCATCTTTTATAAGAGATTTAGTTAATAATTTCGTTTTCTGATGCAAAGGTACGGCGAGGTGCCGATATATCTCTGCACGTTTTGGACACACTTCATTTTCAGCTCCAAAATGATGTGCCGCTTTGTATTTCTGCTGAATGTTTTATTATGTTGTGACAATACATAAGGATGATGTCTGCCAACATTAGCGTACAGGCATGTAAAAGATTCTTTGTGCCAGTTATGGCAAGATACTTATTGACATCTTTCCTAACGGTATTGTCATTTGTACTTTTGGCATGAGAGCTTCCATGACAAATTTCCAATATCATCCTTAAATTAGACACTGCAACCTCATCAAGAAATTTCTCCTTTAATATATAGCTCTTGCCATAATGGTCTCTTCCCGACAAAATGCGACAATAACCTGTAAGATTAATCTCACCATTCTCATTGCGGATATTATTTGGTACTATATTGAAATATATCATCGACTTGAATAGGCCTTCTATAATCTTTCTAAGATTGACGAAATTACAACGGTTACTATCCTTGTTCTCGTAAATGGAAATCATCAAGTCCTCCATAGACGCAATGTCTTCCTTTGTAAGACCTTGCGAAAAACCAGAAAAGCTGTGCGAGCTTTTCAAACATATCTTTATGAACACCCTCACGTACCTTTGTTCGCTCTCTGTTTGATGTTTGGTTCTTGATGTTTGTCAGTAACCGCTTTGCGTCTTGGTCTATGATATAATATGGTCTTTCCCAGTCTCGGTCAAACCTTTCTCTATCCTTAATGACAAGTTCTTGGAATTCTATCGGAGGTAGGTTCGTAAATATGTACCAGGGATAGATAATGTCATTTTTAATACTCAAAGCCGTAATGTCACAAAACACTTGCGGAAGAAATCTCTTAGGGTTTGGATAATCTCCTCCATATAGTTTGCATTTGGGGTCAAGAACGATGGCTTCCCACTTCTTGTGATTTTCCGTGATACTATTTATTGCATCCTCCCAACATGTGAAGCGTACCACTTCCAGGTCATAATTCAAGGCATCTTCTATGAAGTTTTCTGCTTCGAAGAGGTCTTCCTCCAACCACATCACTTTTAGTCAACGTTCTATTCTCCATATTTAGCTTGATTATATTGTTTATAAAGTTTTGTTATTCCCTCTGCGATTTCTTCCCTAACATATTTAGGGGAAACCACTATCAAATCTGCCCCAAATGACAAAAGTAACGCAATGAGTTCTTTATTGGGCTTCACTTCTATCGTGACAAATACATGGTCATCTGTATCTTTCTCTTTTAGGTGCTTTTGTGTCCAATGCAGGGGCTTTGTCTCAATATACGGAAATCTCTCTCTTGAAACGAGCAATTCTATGACACTTGTTTCTACATCATTTACTGTAACGCCTATAACGTCATCAAAATATTCCTTGAAATCAACATCTGTTTCTATATAGTCTTTTGACAGATGCTCAATATCTGTGATTCTGTCTAATGCGTAATTGTGAAGCACATAAGCTTTTTCTGGGCATCCAATAAGGAACCATCTGTTATTGAACTGCTTTATATGGTATGGCTGTATGTTAATCGTCCGTTCCTCTTTACCATATGGTTGATATGTAAGTTTGATAGGGTATTTGTGCCGAATGGCATCAATGAGCGGTTGTATAAAATCAAGTCCTTTCAATTCTGCATTATTTTCAAACGACATGATTCCTTTGATATCTGCGAGGGTATCACTCTCAATGGCCATCAAACACGCTTTTAACCATTCATATTGCGGCAGACCGCCGTATTCGGACAAGAAAGAAACTACTTCATTCATTTTCTCCTTTAGCCCGTCATGCTTTTTAAATAATGGAAGGTCGTAATTGGTGTCTTGGTACTTGTAAACCCGCATTCGCCCTCTATACAAATCGGTCACCAATTTGGCATTATAGGGTTCAGACTGTATGAGTGTCAAGTCCTTGCGAACAGTACGCTCCTCTACGTCCAACAAAACTTGCAAGTCAATGATTGTATATCCATCATTGTGTTTTAGCAGTTCGTTGAGCTTCTGCAGTCTTAGAGTTTTGTTTACCATACCCATTTTTTATATTCCGTTATATCTTTTGCTCTAATATGTATTCATCAAGTCCATCAAATGTCGTATCAATGAACGTATAATTCGCCATTTTGCTTGTGTCCACTGGCTGATAGTAGGGATATTGCCGATGCACGAAACACAGTTCGAAAGCCCACGCCAGTGTAAGTATATAGAAAGTACTCTTGACAACAACCGATGAAACGATTGGAGCCAATGAGGGCTGTATACAATACACCTCATGAGGCATTCTGCATTGCTTTAGTTTTGACAAATTGTGTTGTGAACTACCAGATTCTTATAGCGTCAAAACCAAAGCGTACAAAAACGCCTTTTACCATATATATGTCTGCCCGCCTCTGCCCATAGGGGCTTCCGGTATGGGTATAGACGTCACAAATGTAACACTTTTGCCTTAATAACCACTTTGTTTTGCTGGTAAAGTTTGATTTTAAGGTCTGATTTGACATTATTAAATATAAATATGTCAAAGAATTCTTATTTGAACCTAAGCTATTTGTTGAGCTTTTTTATTTGTAGGGGCTGCGATAATTGTTAAATTTGCATATTTGTCATTATAAAAGCTATTATTATGAACCGATTTTTGCGAATATTGCTGTATTTGACCTTTCTATTGAATTGCATTCCCGACGCGTTTGCAGACCGATTCAGGGTGTCTGACGAATATGTGACAGTCTTTGCCGAACCCGAGAGGATAACTAACCTCGGACGCGCATACCGTGGCGAAGTCTATGAATCGGAGGGTACTGGCGGGAGTATGTTTGTCTTCACGTTCCATGGCCGCAAGGCTTATATAGCCTCTTATTGCTGCGAAATGGTGGACGAAGGCAGCAGTCAACAAAGCCAGACTTCCGTCGCTCAGCGGCAGCCGGCGTCGGAGCCTGTTGCGGAAGGACGTGAATGCGTAGAGCCGTTGCAGGAAAATAATATGGATAACCGCATCGAGTATGTCGAGGAATCGGGCGACGGCGCAGCCTCCGGCGCACACATGCCAGGATGGATTACGGGCATAATCTCGCTGATGATGCTGTTGGGCATTGCCGTGGGGCTGTGGTCGCTGTTTGGCCCTAAATCGTGCGAGAATTTCTTTGACTCTCTTGCGGGAACAAGGGTGACCTGGTGCTCGAAAGCCACCTATTACCGGCCGCTTATTTTCGTGTTTGTCGCAGGCGCGGCGTTTGGCGTGACGCATAACTTCTACGTTGCATTCGCATTGCCGGTGGCGTATGAGATTATCCTGCTGTGCATGCGGGCAAAGAAACTTGGAGGACTTCGTCCGGCAGTGGTGGAGGCATTCTTTTTGTTATTCCACGGCATAGGGTATTTGATTTTTTGTTGGTTGTTTCTTGCCGCAGTGTTTCTTGCCGGCGGCTCGTCGAAAGGCTCTAACTCTAAAAAGCGCGATGTCAACCACCGCTGTGGGAGATGCTGCTATTATGTTGCCGGCACTCCCAGCGACCAATGCTCTTTTCATCGCCACACCGTCCATCCTGACGATTACTGCGAAACATTCAAAGGATAGTAAAAAAAGTAAGTAGGGTTTATGAACCCTACTTATTTTTTCTCCTACTTGATTCTCTATGTCGAAAAATAATCCGATGCGATTATTCCGAAGCCACTGCGATGCGTTGGGTGATCGACGCCTCGTCGCCGCCGTTGGTCGAGACCGTTGCGCGGTAGATGTAGATGCCGCGTTGCACGCGCATTCCGCTGCCGTCGGTCAAATCCCATGTTATAGGCATCGACTTATACATATCGCTGCGTCCGGTCGACGATGTGCTCCAGACGCTGTGTCCCATCATGTCGTAGATGCTCAGCGTTACGTTGAGCACCGCGTCGGGGCGGTTGTGCTCGATGTAGAAGTCTGCCTTTGTCTTTGCCGGGTTGGCTGTTGAGTAGACTCTGAACAGCTGCGGCTTGATGCCGTTGACCACACTGAATGCGATTGTCTTTTCCGACATGTTGCCAAGCACGTCCCACACGCGGAACGTCAGTGTGTGCTGTCCCTCGGCGAGTTCTCCCATCTGGTAGTTTATGTGGCTCACACCGTCGGTGTCCTGCGAGAAATAGTTCTCAAGACCGGAAACAACGGTTGTTCCGTCGATAGTCGCGGTTATGCCGTGTCCGATGTCGACTGGCGACAGGTTGATTCCCGACACGTCGTAGACCGATGCCACGAGAAAAGGAGTCTCGTTCACCTTGTCGCCGTCTTTGAATGCCGTTGAGTTGAGTGCGAGCAGGCGTATCTCCGGTCCGTCGGTGTCGTCGGCTGGCGACTCGTCGAAACCGTAGATGTAGAAGTCCTCGTTCTTGCCTACGGCGTCGCCTTTGTTCTCGTCCTGAGCATACAGGTTGACAAGAGCCGGAGTGTAGTTGTTGATAATGCCCGTAGGCATACGGAATTTCATTTTGAACAGGCCGTCCTTAACCTCTCCCGAACCAACAAACAGTCGGTTGGTGTGGTCTTGGTAGGTCACTTTGCACTTGTCGTCGGTGTCGGTGCCGCCCTCGTAGTAGCCGTTGGTGGTTATCGATACTTCCGCGTCGTAGACGGTGGTTGTCAGCGTACCATTGTAATCGGTCATGGTAATCCCGTCGGCATCGACAACCTTTCCTTCGAGTTCCACTTCCTGTCGCGCCATAGTCTCCGGTTTCACCTCGCCGTCGACGCTTTCGCCGTTGACCGCTGTCAGCCGGATGTCGTATTTAGGGTATTTCAAGCGCAGCGCAGGGTCGCCGATGAGTGCGTATTTGAGGCTGTGCTCGGTGTTTTTGTCAGTGTCGAAGAGTAGCGCGAGTGGGTGTACCAATAGTTGTTCTTGGCATTCATCACGATGTCGCCGAGGCGTGGCATCTCGCCGTTTGGCAGAGGCTTGAACGTCTCGGCGCCGACAGCGCGGCAGAGGTCGCCGTTGCCGCTTATCGACGTCACGCGCGAGCCTGTCAGCAGTCCGATGAATCCGCCGCGCGAGTTTAGAAACAACACTTCGCCTCCCGACACGGTCGGAGAGTCCCAGCGAGTGAACTCGCAAGTGCCGGTAAACACGAAAGGGGGATGGCTGTAGAAGAATTCGTTCTCAATGTCGGGCCAGCGCAGCAGTCCGTTGTGGGTCCACGATGTGGGGTTGGCATGGCCTACGTAGAGGCAAACAGCACACCGTTCTTGAAGTTTTGAAGCATCTGGGTGCGCGCCTCCGGGAAAGAGTGGCCCGAACCGTTCGACGAGGCTTTGTAGGCATCGATAAACAGCCGTTGTATCAGATAATTGCCCGCTCCATTCGCTCGCAGACTGTCGATGGCATCATTGGAGTCTCTCATATGGATTCCGCTGTCGCCGTCGTCGGCAATCATCATTATGCGCGTCTTCCAGTTGCCCATGTCGGGGTTGCTGATGTAGTCGCTGATTTTCTGCACAGTCTCGGTTGCTTCTGCCGCGCTTTTAACGGGGATGCGTCCGATGCCGATACACATTTTGCGCAGGTTCGTGCGTCCAGCGTCGCTGCCGTCCTCAAGGAAGCCGAACACGTCGTCGGTGTTGAAACTGCTGCTCTCGCTTGTGATGTCGGCCGACTCCCAAGTGAGCAGCGTCGGGTAGCCGAGGTTGCGTGCCGTCGAGGTGATGCGGCGGTTGTCAAACACCGCGCGTCCGAACAGCAGCAGGTAGCGGAATTTGTCGTTGCTGTATTGGTCGGCTGACGCAGTGCGGTCGTACCACATCTTCGCCACCTTGCGGTATGCCATTGCGTCGGGGGTTCCCGACGAGAATTCGTTGTAGATTTGTTCGTCGGTAAGCACGGTCACTGCCATGCCGTCGTTGGCGCGGTGCATGGCAGCGAGGCTCTCCGCCTGGTTTCTGAACGCCGCCGGCGTGATTATCAGCATCGTTGGCGGTGTCATGGCGTGGATGTCCTGATTGCTCACGTTGCCCACCAACGATGGAGGTGGGGAAGGAGGCAGCGGTGTTGAACGCCACGTATTCGCGCTTGCCATTTTCCGTTTGGCGGAACTGTGCTGAAGCGTTGTCGGCAAGGAAGTCAACTTTCAGCGGCGCATAGGTTGTGGTTACGTCCCATATCGCCGTCTTTTCATTGATGCCGCTGACGGCAAACACGCTGTCGCGGCAGTTTGCCGTGAAGCTGCGGAAGTCAATTTGCTTGTCGGCAAGGTTGAGGTTGCGCAGGTAGTTGACGGTGATGTAGTCAAGGTTGGCAAGGCGCACAGCCGTGCCGGTGGAAAACGACAGCTGCAGTGTCATTTTTTCGCCAGGATAGGACACAGTGCCGATAGATGAGGCAGTGGAGCAGATGTCGTATTCGTTGCTGCCACTGAGCGAGCTGACGCTCACTTTCATCACTTCCTGTTTTCCGGAAGTCACGGTGAGCGCGCGCGCGGTGCCCGATGTGTGGTAGGCTGCGAATGCCACTTTCACCACCGGGTCGGTGTCGCTGACGATGCCGGGCAGGTTGAACTGAAAACTTTGTGTGCCCGCAGAGCGGAAATCCTCGCCGAGCAATGTGCGGCCGGTGGTTCCAGGGGCGGTAAGCTCTTTTTTCGTGGTAAATGCGGGCAAGCGTGTTTGTTATCACTTTGTCGGACGCTTTCTCCGCTTTGGCAGTGGTCTGCATCTCAGCCACATCGATGTCGTTGCGGTCGGTGATGAAATAGTAGCCGGCGGTTGCATACGGGTTCTGTTGCTGCTGAAAGCGGATTTTGCCCGATGTCTCTGTCCACGACACGTTGCTTTGAGCGTAGAACAGGATTCTGTTGCCCGAGCGCATCACCGGCACTTGCGGCAGGTCGTCGATGTAGCCGTTGCCCATGATTTCAGAAATCATGGCGCCACCGTAGCCGAATATCTTCACTTTAGAGATGTCGCTGAAGCCCCAGCCCGACAATGTCGCTGCTGAAATCTGGTAGATGCCCGTGTCTTCAACTTTTATTTTTACCCATTTGCCGGTGTTGAGGGCGGAAGTCTCGGCGTATGACGCCGCATTGCCGCTTATTGCCGCAAGTAGGGCAAAAAAGAATAAAATATATCGTATAGCCTTGTGTTTCAACATAATCCGAATATCCAATCGTTTGCTGTAAAGAAAAGATTCCTTATCAATATATTAACGCAAACGGTTGGCGTTTATTGTAGCGTAGAGCATATTCGCCACGGAAATCGCTTTTCGGTTTCGCGGTGTACTGTTGCCATTCGCTGGCAGTGCCGTGCCACAGGTCAAGGTCGACATCGCTGTCGATGCCAGGGATGGATCCTTTGTGGCTGTACTGCCAGAAGTCCAGTTTTGCCGCGGTTGGGTTGGGTGAACGAGCAGAGCCATACGCCGCAGTCTGCGAACTCGTCGCGCACGTGGTTGTCGAATCCTTTTTGTTGCTGTAGATAATCACTGGAGTAGGCCGTAGGCGGTAAGCTCATCGACCATGTCATGGGATTTTGCGGGTGACGATGTCGGCGGGGTGTAGGGTTGGTGTGCGACTCCACGTCGAT
>OKWD01000015.1_pt1 | contig 26553 bp, 27 predicted proteins | sample 1607011 | NCBI WGS metagenome assembly OKWD01 (sample SAMN04414077, study PRJEB24778) | human gut metagenome | material: faecal | host: Homo sapiens | reverse complement strand
AAAAATAAAAAAATGCACTATTACGTTGATACTTTTGTATTTTTGCACTCAGTTATCTTGGACAGCAGAATTTGAAACACTGAAAATCCGTAATCTGTCTATATGTAAAATCTTTAAATTTGGATTATTATGACTAAGAAGTTTTGGTTAATAGCACTCATCGTAGCTTGCACTGTTGTATTTGGCAGTTGCGATAAGTCTGAGGAATTGAGTGTTGAGCAATGTAAGTTGGATATGAATCTATTCAACCAAACCTATACTGTTAATGATGAGGGGTGCTGTGTGCTAAAAGGGAGAAAGCCAATAGCAGCAGAAGAAATACAGAGTAAGGTCAAGGGCTATGGTTGGGAGAGTATTGCCACTTATGAGGTACAGGAAAACGGAAAGTTGAGCAAGGAGGAATTTTGGAAAGACAGATTTGGTGGCAGCCCTACACACTTTTGGTTTGAGACATCACAGCAAGCTTTTAGTTATTTTTATAGTGATGCCTTGCCAGCCTTTTGTTTCAGTCGTGTATCATGGACTTATGACATGGACAAAGGCTTCATACTGTTGGCAGCAACAAGCAGACAACAGACAGCAGATACATGCAGATTCTTAAGCTTGACGAGTCGAATGGCAAGACCTTAATGTACACCATACAAAAATTGGGAGCGACGAGTGATGGCAGCAATGGTTACAAGTCTATATATGGCATGATTGTATATAAACGCATGACCGAAACCGATTTGGAAATGATGAAGAAAAGTTACACGTATGATACGGATATTGACCGTTCTGTTCCCGACAACTGCAAGTTTAAGATTAAGGCATACTATGCAGAAGACGACAAAGACAACACAGACCCTGTGTTTCAGACCTTCTGCCTTGTAACATTTGAGCTTACCGATGAATATGGTTTCAACTCTTCAGATAATGCCTATTACAACTACTACGATTCAATTACTTGGACGAGTGATTGTCGTGATATGCCAGATAGCTTTGGAATCATGGAACGTAAGACAAACTGTTTGAATACTTCCTATTGGTGGAGCACATACTTCTTCACGCCTCATGACAATACTATTGTCTATGCCAATGGCTATAAAGATGGCCGTATTGTCTATCAAGCCCGAAAGAGGCTCTATTTGGTGAATGATGGATTCTTTGGTTACGATTGGGATAACGTAAGGTATAATTCCAAGAACCCCGAACTAACAGAATATTGCTTGCTGGACAAGAGCCGTGAGTTTATCCTAACTCCACCTACTGCCTACAAAGAAGACATTACAAAACCGTATGCAGAGTTACGTATTGTACTGAAAGGAGCAAAAGACAAAAACGACAAGGAATATATGTTAGGCGTGCTTGAACGTGAAAGAGAAGGTCTGTTGAAGATTATGGACCAGTACTATGAAGCACATAGTACTATAAAAGAAACAGAAAAGGCTTCGCTGTGTAAAACGTTTAAGGCACTACCCGAAGATGCTGATATTAAAGCATATTGGCGTACAAAACATTCTCGCATGGTACTGATACTTAAAACTGACGGGAAGACCCGTATAAACAGTGAATACTATGTGCATGCGGAACCAATTAAATGATAAATAAGTTTAATGTGGACAACAATAGTCATAAGGCGAAGTTAATCTTTGTTTTATGACTTATTGTTTTTTGCACCAACATAGTGTGGTTTCATTTTTATTTTGTATTTTTGCAACTGTAAAGAGTTGTTAGGCAAAGCAAACATATGCATATTGCAGAAGTTGTGACTATTGCCAAATCATTACCTCTATTGAGGTTGAACACTTATAAATCGCTCATTTTAAGCTATTCAGCAGATTATAGAAGAATTTGAAGGAAAAAAACGGTTAAAAACTTATTTCCTTCCCTAATTCCTTCCAGTCCAGGATACCCTTATCCAGATTATACACCTTGAATCCTTTTTTTACCAGAATGTTGGCGGCATTGCGGCTGCGTCTTCCACTTTTGCAGTAAACGGCTACGGGGCGGTCTTTTTGAAGAAGCTCCTCGATGTTTGTGCCAAACTCATTGTCCAATACATTGATATTGATGCTGCCCGGTATATGGCCTTCGGAATATTCGGCTACCGTGCGTACATCAACCAGTTGGATGGTCTTGTCCTGTATCATTTCCTCAAACTGGTCGGAGGAAAGATTCTTGAATTTGTCACTGTCTTTGCCGGTACATGCCCATAATCCTAGTGAGAATGCGCAGATGAAGAATACAAAATAGATGGTCTTTATCATAAAATGGAATGTTTTGATGTTTTTGTTTGCTAAAAATAAAAGATACGACTGGTCATACCTTCTTTGTAAGTACGGATGTTGAATACAATCTTATCGCCTTTATGCAGTTTGCCTGCGTATGCCCACAAGGGAACAGACAGATAGACTTTACGGTTGAAACCTTCGATGTCATTATTCCTGTCATGATAGAGTGTCAAGTATAATGTTTGTTCTCCGTCTTTGTTCTCCAGTTTGTTCTCAATAAAGTGATAACCGTGTTTCTGGTCTTTGACTTTGACTTGTAAAATCAGGTTCAGGTAATTCCCACCCCGCCAAATGCTTTGAATGGCTACCGGGTCGGTCTTTATCTCCTTGAATTTAGATTCGGACAAGGGAACAGGAGAAATAACCAGTTGGGTATTGTAAAGCATGGCTTCTTTTTCTGCTTCTTCCGAGTCTGTCAATGGAGCGTACATGGTAACCGTGCGGTACGTGGTGTCTGGTGCCAGTCCGTCAAGACCGGTACGTGACTGGATGCGCCACTCTGTCCCTTCATTCGTTATCAGATACCGTCCGGTTCCTGTATGGTCGGTTTTCAAGTCGATCATATCTGTCAGAACATTAGGATATACATAGTCGTCTTCACCGCACGCGCCGAGAAGCAAAGAGGTTAGAAAAGATAAAATAACGACTTTCCTCATGTTTATTATTTTCTTTTTCAGGGTGGACTGTAACATCCACCCTTTACGGTAAACGTTCTTATCCTTTTGCCGCTTTCAGGTAATTGATGAGCGGATTGGCATACATAGTCAGCAAAGCATGACGCAGGAAGGCGGTGTCTTTGTTGGGAAGATCGACTTTGGCAATCTGCTGTTCCAGATATTTTTCAAAGTGCTCTTTTTCTTCTTCTGTGTACTCGGCCGTGAAACGGTTGTCTCCCATCAAGAGGTCACACGCCACATAATTACCTGCAAACAGGCGGTAACTGCTGTGTATATGCCGGTCTATGGTTTCCGATATGGCGGTAAACAAATCACATTTCGGCAAATTGAGTTCTTTCAGTTCGTCCAGTTCATGATTCAGACAGGCGGAAGTCTGGAAATGGATGCGTCCCTTGTATCCGTAAAGGCCGGTCTGCATATTGATCAGGTCGTCTTCGGGACTTTTCTGGAAATGTTCGTCATCGCGTTTTTGCTGCAACTCTTTTGCTTTCAGGAAGTCACACGGGTCGTATTCGTAAGAAATGGCTAGCGGAACGATGTTCAGTTCTTTCAGTCTTTCGGTAACATCGCCTTCACCTGCCATGGCCATCATTTTCAATACACTGTCCTGGGTACGGTCATTGGAATCTTTGGCACGTCCCTGACGTTGCGCTATCCATAAATTCTCATGTTTTTCCTTCATGGCGAAATGCATGTAGCGCGACATCAAGGCAGATGCTTCCAGTTTCTGCCGCATGTTGAGGCCGCGTTTCACGATGAATGATTTATTGACACGTACCAGCTTATGAATCCATGGGTAGATGAGCAGGTTGTCGCCGATGGCGATTTCTACGGTTGTCATTCCGTTGTCTATCAGTAGGATAGATAGAAAAGCCGAGTCCAGAATAATATCACGATGATTGGAGATGAAAGTGTAGTTCCGGGTTAAGTCGGACAAGGCGGAACAGTCGAATGTCAGTCCGTTGGCTGTTTTTTCACTAAATCCCATAATAGTCCGTAAAAGAACGCTTTTTGGAATTCCAGGTTTGTTTTGCATTGACGCATCTTCATGGCAAGACCTTCGAAAGGTACGCCCGGCATAACAGACTCTACCACTGTCCGGAAAGCGGGATCAGCGATTAATTCTTCATAGATTTGCGGCAACTCTTCGGGAGTGTACGGACGAATCTCGTTAAATTCAGCTGGTATGTTCATAATTTATAAAGGTTAGTCAGTGATATCACTAAAATTTATTTTCTATAATGTCAGTCATCACATCTTTTATATCCAATCCTGCTGCACGCACCTGTTGGGGAATGAAGCTGGTAGCTGTCATGCCCGGAGTGGTATTGATTTCGAGCAAGTTTACTTTTTCGCCTTCGGTAATGATATAGTCAATGCGGATAAGGCCGGAGCACCCCAGAATGTCATAAATGGCCGAGGTGAGCAGACGTACACGCTCGGCTGTATCTTCGGGCAGGCGGGCAGGTGTGATTTCCTGTGACTCGCCGTTGTATTTGGCTCCATAGTCAAAGAATTCGTTGGCACTTACCACCTCGGTGATGGGGAATACCACTTCCTTGTCCGAGGTCTTGTAACAGCCGCAGGTGATTTCCGTTCCCTTCATAAAGGCTTCAATCATTACTTCGTCACTTTCCTCGAAAGCTTTTTCGATGGCGGGTTGTATATCTTCCTTAGTCTTTACTTTGGTGACACCGAAGCTGGAACCGCCGGCGTTGGGCTTGATGAAACAAGGCAGACCGATTTTGTTGATTACTTCTTCGTCTGTAATTTCAAATCCTTTACGCAGGATCAGTGATTCGGCTACGCGGATACCGAAGCCTTTCAGGTATTGGTTGCAGGTGAATTTATTGAAAGTCATGGCCGATACCAGTACGTTACAACTGGAGTAGGGGATTCCTAACAGGTCGAAGTAACCTTGCAGGATACCGTTTTCCCCCGGAGTTCCGTGGATGGTGATGTAGCGAAGTCGAATTGTTTCTTTTCGCCGTTCTCCATGAAACTGAAGTCATTACGGTCTATCGGGGTTTTGGAGCCGTCCGGAAGGACTACTTCCCACCGATGCCCTTCCATCTCTACTATATATAGGTTATAACGCTCTTTGTCAATGAAAGAGTAAAGTCCCTGTGCACTGCGCAAGGAAACGACAAGTTCGCTGGAATCTCCTCCGGCTACTATGGCAATAGTACGTTTCATAGTTCTTCTCTGTTACTGATATAGTTTCTCCACTTGTCTATCAGGTTTGTCATATCCTCGGGCAGCGGAGAGGTGAAGAACATCTCTTCGCCTGTACGGGGATGGACAAAGCCCAGCCGTCATGGCGTGTAATGCCTGGCGGGGGCAGGTCTCGAAACAGTTGTTTACGAATTGTTTGTATTTACTAAAATGAGTTCCTTTTAAAATTTCGTTTCCGCCATAACGCTCATCGTTGAACAGCGTGTGTCCGATGTGCTTCATGTGGACACGTATCTGGTGGGTGCGTCCCGTTTCAAGTACACACTCTACCAGCGTGACATAGCCCAGACGTTCCAGTACCCGATAGTGGGTGACGGCGTGCTTTCCTTGGGCGGGGTCACTCAGTACGGCCATTTGCATGCGGTCTTTGGGGTTTCGTCCTATATTCCCTTCTATGGTTCCTTCGTTATTTTCTACGACACCCCATACCAGACGCATTGTATTTACGTTTTGGTGGTTCTTGTTGTAGAACTGAAGTCCCAAATGAGTCTTGGCATCGGGGGTCTTGGCTACCACGAGCAGGCCTGAGGTATCTTTGTCTATACGGTGGACTAATCCCACTTGCGGATCGTTAGGGTCGTATTTGGGATTGTCTTTCAGATGCCATGCTATGGCGTTGACCAGCGTGCCGTGGTAGTTTCCGCATCCCGGATGCACTACCAGTCCGGCCGGTTTGTTGACTACCATCAAATCGTTGTCCTCATAGACTATATCCAATGGAATATCTTCGGGAATGATATCATTATCATAACGTGGACGGTCCATCATCACCGTCAGCACGTCGCAAGGCTTTACTTTATAACTGCTTTTCACCGGTTTGCCGTTCGCCATGATAAGACCGGCGTCGGCAGCCTTCTGAATACGGTTGCGCGAAGAGTTGACAAGCCGTTCGAACAAATATTTGTCCACGCGCACCTGTGACTGTCCTTTGTCTACTACTACACGGAAATGTTCATACAGTTCGGCAGGGTTGTCCACTACCGGTTCCACATCATCCAGTGTGTCGTCCAGTTCATCCACATATTCTTCTTTCATCATCACTGTGTGTTAAGTTTAAAACCAGGATTCGTCTACCACCGGTTTGTCATCGTTCGCAGTTCCGGATTCATTTACCAATGCAGAATCTTCGGGCATGGTTTCATTGCCGTTGCCTACCGTGAGTGTCAGTACGGCTTCGTGAGGAACCTTTTCTCCGGCTTTCAAGTCGCGTCCTCGGTATTTTATGCTGTATACCCAGTCTTTTTCGCCGCTGATATATTCGGGTTCGGTTATTTTAAAACCTAATGCACGTAATTTGGCTTCGGCCTGGCGGAGAGAACTATTATCCATGACATCGGGAATGGCTACCTTGGGGGCGCTGTCTGCATTGACGGTCAGATAGACGGTTCTGCCCGACTTCACCTTGGAGCCACCGGCGGGATTCTGTTCCAGAATAGCACCGGGGGCTATTCCTTTTACATAGCTGGAGTCTATGACGATTGATTTTAGTGACTGCTTGTCGAGTTCATTTTCTGCGATCCGCAGATTCATTCCTTTTACATCGGGCACTACCACTGCTTCGCCGTGGCGTGTATAGCTGTCCAGCCATTGAAGGGTTCCCCAGGCTGCTGCCACAATGACCACTACCATCGCTATCAGATTGAGCCAGAAGAAGCGGTTATTCTTGAATGAAAAGAATTCTTTGAATGTTACCATATCTAACTTAATTATTTCGGGTCAAAGATACGACAATTTCATTTCTGTTCCTACATTTAGTTATGAATATCATATACTTTTTGTACCTTTGCACCCCGAAAAAACAACCTGTTTCCTGTCAGAGTAAACAAAATTGAGGTAAAAAGAAGATGAACGAGACAACAAATGAACAAGAGGTGCTGCTATTGCGCCGTAAACTAGACCTTTTATTACGTACCGGCAAGCTGCTGATGGAGAGTGCGGCAGACACTAACCGGATTGAAAGAAACATGAAGCGCGTGGCCGCTTATCTGGGTATTCCGGAAGAGAAACTGCATATTGATATCCGGTGGACGATGCTGATGGTCAATGTGAGTGACGAGAAGCACTCTTTTTCCAAGTTTCAGAAATGCGAGAAACATGGCATCAATATGGAAGCCATTTCAAAAATCAGTAAACTTTCGTGGCGTGCCATTGAGCAGGATTATTCATTGGATAAATACGAGGAAGAACTGGAGAAGATTGCTCGTCAGGAGCGTAATTATACCCCCTATGTCGTGGCAATCTGTACCGGGTTTGCCTGTGGAGGGTTCTGCAAGCTGTTTTGGTGGGACTGGATTGCTTTCTGATTACGGCTATTTGTACTTTTGTGGGTTCCGTACCCGTGCCCGTTGCATTGAGTTCGGTATCAATGTATATATGAGTATTGCGATCTCTGCATTTTTATGTACTTGTCTGGCTTATGCGTTTTTCTTTTTCAGGTTTATCTTCCACTCCGTATCATCCGTTGCTGGCCTGTACCTTATATATAGTTCCCGGTGTGCCGCTGATAAATTTTGTGGACGATATGATTGACAATCACTTGTTGGTAGGTATTACGCGTGCAGCCAACACGGTAATGATGGTAGGAGGCATGGCGTTTGGTATCGCTTTTGCCTTGAGGCTGCTGGTGATGAGTGATGTGACTATCGACCAGAAGTTCAGTGAACTGAGCATGGTGCCGCATGATGCTTATTGGGTATATGCTGTTGCGGCTGCTATTGCGGCTATGGGATTCGCCACTATATTTAATGTGCAGAGACGTTTGTTGTGGGTGGTGGCTGTAGGTGGAATAATTGCAGTATGTACCCGTAACTTTGTAAACTTTGAATTAGGATATGGTCCGGTGATCGGTTCGTTTATGGGAAGCTTTGTCGTGAGTTTGATAGCTGTCAAAGCCGTTCATTGGTTTCATGTTCCTAATCATGTGCTGACTATTCCTTCTGTCATTCCGATGGTTCCCGGTGTCTTGATGTATCGTTCGTTGCTGGCGCTTATCAATATGCGTGGAGTGGTAGGAGAAGTGACACTTGCTTTTTCCAATGGTATTAACTCGGCGCTTATCATTTTCTGTATAGCCTTGGGGGTAGCTGTTCCTAATATTTTTGCCCGGCGTTACATAGCCAAGGACCGCCAGCGTTTTCTTACACAGATGTTGGCGGAACGCAGAGCTCGTGGTAAATTTATAGAGTGGTAGCTGGTGTATGTAAGCAGTATTCATAAAAACTTGATAGACAAAGAAAAAGGATTTTCCATTGCGGAAAATCCTTTTTCTTTGTCTATCAAGTTTATGCTATTAATTTCTGGGTAAGGCTTCTTTTACTACCATTGGACGACCGGCATATTCTACGCCGTTCAACTGTTTGATAGCGTTTGAAGCTTCTGAAGTTTCCGGCATTTCGACAAAGGCGAAACCTTTTGATCTTCTTGTATCACGGTCAATGATTAACTTGACTGAGCCTACTGTTCCATACTCTTCCATAACTTCTCTCAAATCTACTTCCTTAACGTTGTAGCTAAGGTTTCCAACATACATATTCATAACTGTCAATATAAAAAATTAATAATCTAACAACGAAATTTCAAGAAGCTCTAAATCAGGAATGAATATACTCAATGTGGATAACTGAGAAGATACATGATGAGAATAAAACTAGAATAAATCTCTAATTGTTTGTTGGACAAAGTAAACTCTTTCATTTGGATAATGCACTATATCTCTGCTTTTATTCCATATTATATATCATTTATTATTATAAATGGTCGGAAATTAACATAACATGGAATGAAAACAGGGTTTTATAGGGTTATTGAGTGTTGACAGGCGGTTTCTCTCTGTATTGGGTAGGGGAGCAACCTGTATGCTGTTTGAATACAGTGCTGAAATATCTGGCGGTCGAGAATCCTGTCTTATCTGCTATGTCATTGACGCTGAGTTCTGTATGGAGAATAAGCCAGATAGCTCTCTCCATACGTATTTGGGTTATATAGTCATTGGCTCCCATATCTGTCAATGCTTTTAGCTTATTGTATAAAGAAGCTCTGCTGATTCCTATTTTGTTGCAAATGAATGGAATACCCAACTGTTCGTTATCCAGATGTTCTGTGATTATCTGATTCAGGCGATTTAAAAAATTCTTCATCGGCCGAACTGAAGGTTCCTTCTTCGGGTGGCGGCAGAGGACCGATGTCTGTATAGCGGGTACGCATCCGTTCCCGGTTATGCAGTTGGCTACAGACAATTGCATACAGCATACTTACTTCAAAAGGTTTTGTGATGTAGGCGTCTGCTCCGTTTTTATAACCATATAGTTGGCTTTCTTCGTCATTACGTGCAGTGAGCAGGATAACCGGGATATGGCTTATTTCCAAATCTTCTTTTATTTGTTTACATAGCTCATAGCCGTTCATATGGGGCATTTGGATATCGCTTACAACTATATGAGGACGTTTTTCCCGGCAAAGACGCAATGCTTCCTCTCCATCGGCTGCTACCCATATTGTCTTAAACCGGTCTTTCAGGCTGTTGCCAGATAATCGGTCAGGTCTTTGTTGTCATCTACTATTAATAAGGTATGGCTTTGGGCTGTTTTATTTTCTTCCTGTTGTTCGGGAATGCTTTCTGTTTCTTGCGTGGGTGCCAAAAGTGTATTCAGATATTCTTGTGGGTGCAGCGTGATATTTCCCGGTTCGGTATTTAATGGAAGTTCGAACCAGAAAGTAGCTCCCGGACTTCCGAAATTCTTGTTGTCGTAGGCTCCAATGTTGCCTCCGTGTTGTTCGACCAGTATTTTAGAATAGGACAATCCGATTCCTGTGCCGGGACGACTGTTGTTGCCTTGGTAAAAGCGGACAAAGAGATTGTTGGTATCCACATCTTTCAGTCCCGGACCTTGGTCGGAAATGGATATGCGTACTCTTGTCCTGTCTTCCGACAAACGGGTTGAAATGCTGATTGTACTCTCATCGGGAGTATATTTCAATGCGTTAATTAATAGGTTGGTCAGGATAGTGGTACATTTTTCTTTGTCGAAGCACAAGGTTTGAATCTCAGGCTCAGGTTGATAGACGAGTGTGATGCCTCTGACGGAGGCTTCCGGTTTAAAATCGGAAATCAGTTGCTCCGCCCATTCATCCAATTGTATGCTCTGGATATGGAGTGTGCTTTGTCCTACTTCCATTTTGCGAACATTCAGAACAGTATTCAGAATGTTCTTCATCCGTTCAGATTGTTTACAGATGCTTTGGATCAACGGATAATTTTCGTTGTCGGCGGTAAGTTTGTCCATTAGTTGTTTCAAGGGTGCATGTATCAAGGTCAGTGGAGTCCGGAGCTCATGGCTGATGTTGATGAGAAAGCGTACTTTTTCTTCGTATACCTGCTGTTCATGTTCTTTCATTGCCCACTTTAGCTTGGTTTCTTTGTTGCGCAATATCAGGATGAAAGTGAGGATGACACTGATGAAGATAAAAAGGGTGCAACTTAGGATGAACCAGCCGGATTTATACCAGGGAGGCAGTACTGTCAGGGTAAGAATATCATAGTCTGCTGTCCAGTCACCGTTGCGGGTACTACAGGCGGCTTTTATGTGATAACTGCCTGTAGGCAGACTGCTTAAGTTTATTTCCGGTAAATAAGAATAGATGTTTTGTCCGTTCAGTCCTGTAATGGTGTATCTATACATGGGTTTGCGGAAAATATCCTTATCACGGGTGATGATTTTGATGATGATCGGTTTGCTTTTTTCATTGACACTGAGTTGGTGGTCGTTTGATATCCGGTCGTAGACACGTTCTCCGCCCACTAGGATGTCGGCCAGTTGAAGAGTGGGGAGAAGTGCGGGTTCGTCAGGTAAGTGCCGGTTGATATGTAGCAAGCCGTTTACACCTCCCATATAGACATCTCCGGATGAAGAGAGCAACCGGGGTTTCTCCAGATATTCGTTTTGTACCACTCCGTCCGGTTCACCGAATAAGATGAACTTCTTTTCTTTAATCAGATATGCGAATAACTTTTCTTCCGTTCCTATCCATACACGTCCTTGCCGGTCACAAATGAGCGAGCTTATTTCATTAATCAGGGTATTGGAGACAGGGGTATATTGCTTTGTACCCGGATTATAATAACTTAAACCATGGTTACTGCCTATCCATAGCAATCCGTTCTCGTCTTGTGAAACAGAATTGAACACGGTGTCTGTTTGACAGGTAAATATAAGTTCCAGTTCGTTGAGGCTGGAGTTGATTTGATAGATATGTTCCAAATCGTGCAGATAGCAATCCTCTCCTGTGCTGTTTATGGGTAACAATGTACCGACAATATCAGTGATGCCTTTTCCCTTGGTGATGGGAATGAATTGCTTTTTACCAATATGGTATTTATAAGGTATTTCGGATAACATCAAAATGGTTTCAGGAGTATTTTGATATACATTGACTGTTTTTCCCCGATGGCATAAAATATCATTAATGCTGTCGTTGATAATGACAGTGCTGATATCGGTGGGTTTCTTTATGAAAGACAACAAGCCTTGGCTGAATAGCGAAACCAGTAGATGGTTTTTGTCCATGCCGGTGATGGAAGCTACCTTTTCTTCCCAGGTAGAAAGTATGTGATGAAACTTTCCGGTGGCCGGGTCGAAGAGGTTGATGCCCCCTCCGTCTGTTTCCGATCCATATTTGATTGTCATGGTCCTGATAAATGGATAGGATTGTTTCTCACTCAGTCCGTAATTTCTGTCCCGGCAGTACGTCTTGATAGGTTTTTCATTTCCTACCTCTTTAATATTGATTAATCCGTTACGTACACTTCCTGCCCACATATTGTCGCTTTGTCGTTATATAGACAAAGAATAGAGTTGGCAGGCAAGGAGTAACGATCTCCCGGAATGTACCTCAATGTCGATATCTTGCCGGTCTGCGGATTGAGAATATGGATTCCTCCTCCGTCTGTACCCATCCATATTTGTCCGTTATGCTCTTCTAATGATAGCACTACATTGGTTTTGAGGGGAGAGTTTTGTGTATGATAGGTCTGTAATTGTTTTCCATTGCGGTCATAACAGCTTACTCCCTGATTGTAATGAGCTACCCATACATTCCCTTTTTTATCAATCAACAGTGAGATAATCTGTTCACTGTTGAAGGGAACAGGACGGGTGTTGCCCGTAGCGATATCAATAAACAGAGCTTTTGCCCATCGGTTGGTGGCCAGGAGAGTGCGGGAATCCCATTGGTAAAGATTGGAAATATGATACTTGCCGTTCGGCTTCAACGTATGGAACAGGTTGATAATATGGTCTTCATAGTTGTATTTGTATAGACTGCCTCTTCCCCCGAAGATTACTCCGTCCTCCCATAGGCAAAGAGAACTGGCTATTACCGGATTGTTGTCTTTATCCCGCACAAGGATAAAATTGTCTTCTATTTCATTGTAGCGGAATACTCCCTTTTCTGTGATGGCCCAAATGGTATGTTCTTCATCTTCCAAAATATGTGTGACATTACCGCGCAGATATCTTCGCTGTTCGTAACCGTCGAATCGTCCGATTCCTGAGCGTGTCCCTATCCAGACATATCCTTTTTCCTGACTGACTTCCATACAGCGTACCATGGAGGAAAGTCCGTTTTGAGAGGGGATTTGTTGGAAAAAGTACTGTTTGGCTTCTGATATAGAATGCAGTAGAGTGAATAGAAGGAGCAAGGACAGGATTCGTATGTTGTGGGCAGATGTTTTCATTGCTTACTCAAGGTTTGGGAACAAAAATAGTTGATTGTCTTGAATAACACAACAAAAAGACGATGAATAATGTGGACAACCGATAAAAATCTCTTTTTTGCTGATTAATCCCGGTCTGCTCCTTCGTTTCCTTTATTTTTTATAGCATCATAAACAGCTTTTGCCATCACCTTCGCTCCTTCTTCATTGGGATGGATATGATCGGGGAATAATTCCGGCATTCCATCCATTGCGCTGTGAAGGTCAATGACAGGCAGCTTGTTTTTCTTGGCAACCTTCTTAATCATAGGTATAATCTCTTTTGAGATGATATCATCATTAATGCTTTCTCCGGTAAGATATGCCTTTGAAGGATAGCATAGATAGATTTCAGGTTGTGAGGGAAGGGCTTTAAAGGCGTCAATCATGGTTTGTGTATCTTTTATGAAATCTGCTTTATGTACCCAGTTGAATGACTTGCTGTCATTGGTTCCCAGTTTGATAACAACGATATTGGGGTTGAACGCCAATGCTTGTTGGTAAGCTTGTTCTTTCATATAAGGGCGATCACCTTTATTCAGCATGGTACGTGCGCTGACTCCAAAGTTTTTCACCCAGTATTTATCTCCTAGCAAACGGCCTAGAACGGAGGGATAGCTGTCGTGGCTCCGGTTTTTGATTCCTGCTCCGTAAGTAATGCTGTTGCCTACACAGGCTACCCGGACAGCATCTTTACGGGGAGCTTTGAAACTGCGCAACCAGGCGGATAAATCGTTTAACATCTCATTCTTGTAAATGAAGTTTTCGCGGATACCCCAGCCATGTCCGCCACTGGCATAAATATGGAGTACGGCTGGTACATGATTCTTGTGCAGCCCCAGGTAATAATTTACCCCATTGGCAGGAGGAACTGTCTTGTCATCGTCACTGTAGGCGATAAAGGCGCAGGGAGTTTCTTTGGTTACTTGTTTCTCATTGGAAAATTCGGTTTCCAGTTCGGCGGAAGCGTCCTTACCTAAAAGATTATCGTGAGATCCTATGTGAGTATAGGATTTATCCATGGTGATGACAGGATAGAACAGGATTTGAAAGTTAGGGCGGAGTTCGGGGCGGGCATGTGTGGCGATGGTTGAAGCTAGATGCCCTCCGGCAGAGGAGCCCATTATACCTATATCATATGGATTCAGATTCCATACATCGGCACTGTCGCGCGCCATTTTCATGGCAGCTTCGGCGTCCGAGATGGGGAGAGTGCGGTCACCATGAGGCATCCGATATTTCAGTACAATCAGTGCGATGCCTTGTTTGTTGAAGTAAGGTGCCCAGTCATAGCCTTCGTGGTTGACAGCCAGTCCGCCATATCCGCCACCCCGGACAGGCTACTATGGCACGGCCTGTCGCCAGTTCGGGAGCCGGAAGGAAGACGCGGAGCGAAGGGGTGTCAATATCAAACGGTTGGGGAGCCTTTTGGGCGGCCAAGGGAAAAGATGCTGATAAGAAGAACAGCAGGATTGTTAAAATAGAAAGTTTTAGTTTCATAATATATTGATTAATGGATAAAAACATATTTGGAGATACAAAGATACTTGTTTTTATATTTGGGTTGGTTGTCATTGTCCTTAAAAAAAACAATGGCCGGGTTTCCGACTTTGTTTATTACTCCTCTAAAATTGACTATTTCTCGGTGAAATGGACCTTTTTAGCTAATTTTGGACTTAAAAATAGTGATTATTGTACCCCTTATACTTCTGTTTTCCTCTACATTTGCCACAGATTAAAATAATGTTAACTATCATAAATTACTAATTTAAATTTAATTCTATGAAGAAGAACCTCTTTAACGTTTTTCTAGTGTGTGTCTTCTGTGTGGCAGCAATTCCAGATATGTTTGCCCAGCAGATAAAAGTAACAGGTAAAGTTACTGACAGTACGAACGAGGGGATGCCCGGTGTGAATGTACAAGTGAAAGGTACAGCCACGGGAACCATTACAGATTTTGATGGCAATTATTCTATTGATGTTCCTGACTCCAAATCTACATTAGTGTTTTCTTTTATTGGCTATGTGACCCAGCAAGTGCCGGTCGGTGGAAAAAAAGTATTGAATGTTCAGTTGAAAGATGATACCCAGACATTGGATGAAGTGGTGGTAGTGGCTTATGGTACGGCAAGAAAGAGTGATTTGACCGGTGCTACCGCCAGCTTGCGTCCGGATGCTAACGATGCTTCTAAAACAGCTTCTTTTAATAATCTGTTGCAAGGTAAGGTGGCGGGGCTGAATGTAACTTCATCTATGGCTGCTCCGGGAGCTGCCAGTTCTGTGACAATTCGTGGCGCTAACTCATTGCGTGGAGATAACCAGCCTCTGTATGTTATTGATAATGTCCCGCAATCTTCCACCGGGGAATTTGCAGAGTCGGCTATGGGTGGCGGTGATTTCCAGATTGCGCAGGATCCTTTAAGTGCTTTGAATCCTGCGGATATTGAAGATATCACTGTATTAAAAGATGCCTCGGCTACGGCAATTTATGGTTCCCGCGGTGCGAATGGTGTTATTATCATTACGACTAAAAAAGGGAAAGCAGGTAAGGCTAAAGTAAACGTGACTGCAAACTTTACCATTGCGGATGCCCGTAACCTGCATAATATGTTGAATCTGGAACAGTATGCTGCTTATGCCAATATGAAGGCTAATGCCGGCGAGGAAAAGTACTATCCGCAAGCAAATGGCGAGATGCATTATGTGTATGGTGAAAACTTGGATAAATATAAAAAAGATCCTACCAACCCTGAATACTATCGTGTCTTGAGTTATAAGAACTGGCAGAAAGAAGCCTATTCATCTGCTTTCTCTCAAGTCTATTCTGCATCGGTCAGCGGAGGATCGGATGCAATGACTTATTATGTTTCGGGTGGTTTTAAGGATATAAAAGGTATTGTGAGCAATACAGGTATTAAACAAGGTGATTTGCGTGCAAACCTTACGGCTAACCTTTCAAAGTCCGTTACTATGGCGCTTGCTTTGAATGGATCTATCAAACAAAATGATATGATGACCGGGGGTAATACGACAGGTGGTATTGCCGGTTCATTGGCACGTACAGTATTGGATACAGCTCCTTATGAAATTCCGGCAGACGACCCGACATTACAAACGGACATGGACGCAAAAACTACTGTTTATAGCTGGCGGGATGACTATGATGATATAACGGATGATAAAAGCTTTGGCGGTAGTCTGGATTTGAAATGGAATATTTGCAAATACCTTTCGTATAATCTTCGTGCCGGAGGAAATGTGAATATAAACGAACGTGCTCGTTGGTATGGCATGCAGCTCACTATCGGTGCTAATGATCAAGGTGTGCTAGCCATGGCTAATTTGAACAAGACCAATTATAATATAGAGAACTTATTGAATTTAAATATTGACTTGGCGAAAGGTATTCATCTGGGAGCGACTGCTGGTGTAACTTATGACGGACATACATTCTTGAATAAGAATGTGAAGGGTACTCGTTTCTCTAATTTTGACTTACGTACAAAAGGGTTACACCTTGCTTCTGTGAAGACTCATGAACAACCTACCCAAAAGGATTATCAGTTACTGTCTTATCTAGGTCGTATCAATCTTTCTGCTTATGATAAATATTTGCTTACTGCATCTGTACGTGCGGACGGATCAAGTAAATTCAAAAAGGGTAACCGATGGTCTTACTTCCCTTCCTTCTCTTTGGCCTGGCGTATGGAGCAGGAAGAGTTTATGAAGAATATTAACTGGTTGAATCAAATGAAAATACGTTTAGGTTTTGGTGTTACAGGCAATCAGGGCATTAATCCTTATGCTACTTTCTCTGATTATTCACAAATAATAGATTATGCAAAAGCCACAGGGGATCAGATTTTGGCAATGGCGGTAAGCAATTTGCAGAATGACGGGTTGAAGTGGGAACGTACATCTTCTTTGGAATGTGGGTCTTTGATTTTGCTTTTTTCAACAGCCGTCTGTCAGGATCAGTAGATGTATATCAGAAAAAACCAATGATTTGCTTATTTCGCGTTCATTGCCTGCTTCCAGTGGTTTTGCAAGTGTGATGTTGAATCAAGGTTCGATTGAAAAACAAAGGTGTTGAAATTAGTTTGAATGGAGATATTCTCCGTAACTTGAATGGTTGGAGTTGGAGTTTGGGCGGAAACATTGGTTTCAATAAATCAAAAAATTGGTGACCTGGGTTTTGCACCGACAGATTTTGGAACCTTGAAGAATGTGCGTGGATATCAGGGAACTTCTATAGGAGATCATTTTGGTATTGCTAATCTTTTCATTGCAGGTGAGGCACCGGGATTGTTCTTCGGATATAAGACTCAAGGTATTATTCAGCCGGAAGATATTGTAGATGGAAAAGTTGCTTATACGGCTGCTGACGGATCAACCAAATATTATTCCAGTTCTGTGGCCAATGACTTGGGAGCCGGTAATATAAAAGCGGTGGATATGAATGAGGATGGTGTTGTGGATGAAAAGGATAAAACCATTTAGGCAATCCGAATCCGGACTTTACTTATGGTTTCCAAACTCGTATTGCCTGGAAAGACCTGTCTGTTTCGGCTTCTTTTAATGGTGTGCATGGTAATCAGATATTGAATACGAATATCCGTTATTATACGCCCTCTCGGCAAGCTGGTAATTTGACACAAGAAGCATTCCGGAATATCTGGACGGAAGAGAATCATTCAAATCTTTATCCGTCGGCTACGGCGAATGTAAAGAACGTGGTTTATGACCGTTATATTGAGGATGGAAGTTACTTGCGTTGTTCGGATATCACTTTGAATTATACATTGCCAAAATCTTGGATGAAGAAAATCGGCTTTCAGAATATAGGTGTATTTGCTTCGGTTAAAAATGCATTTGTCATCACTAATTACAGTGGATACGATCCGGAAATCAATTCGTTTGCTTTTGATGGATTACGCCCGGGCATTGATATGAATGCATTTCCAAGCCAACGTTCTTATGTCTTTGGATTAAATGTGACCTTTTAAATAGTTTAACCGATAATTTTTTTTGTAAAAATGAAAAAACTAAAATATATATTTTTTATTAGCAGGTGCTTTGTCATTGGCATCCTGCGAATCGTGGCTGGATGAGACCCGCAATATACGATAAATACAAAAACTCAGTTTAGTACTGTGGAAAATGCCAGACAGGCTTTGATGGGATGTTACGGATATATGTCGGCTGATAATGCTTATGGCCAGGCATGGCAGGAAGTAACATTTGGATATTGTGGTTTTGGATGGTCACAAACGAATGGCAGTTCTACAGATTTATTGGTCTCTATGGACGGAGGAATTGATGAAACCATAAACACAATGGCGTGGAGAGGGATGTATAAAGTGATTGGTGAAACAAATGCATTCATTGCCAATATTGCCGATAGTCCGTTAGAATCGGCTGATAAATTGCCAATGGAAGCGGCTGCTCGTTTTTTGCGTGCATTGGCTTATTATAATTTGGCAGTTACCTATGGAGATGTACCTTTAAAGACCACTCCCTCTGCTCATGACGGAGTAGCTGTTCCTCGTTCTCCTAAAAATGAGGTCTTTGAATTGGTACGTACTGACTGGGAGTTCGCTTATGAGAATTTACCGGAAAAAGATGATGACGGTTTTGCAACGAAGTGGGCGGCGAAAGCGTATCTAGGAAAACTCTATCATACTTTGGGCTGTCAGGGTGATAATACGGCTTGGGAGAAGGCGAAAGCGTGTTTTGATGAGGTAATGCCTAATACCGGCTGGCGGATAAATTCAGTGATTTGTTTGTTGATTACGTACAAGGTTCTCCGGAATCTATTTTTCAATTGAATTTTGCACTTGCAGGTTCTACCACCGTAACCGGGGTAGCTGGCTGGTCGCTCCTAATGGCTCTTGTAATGGGCAGGCTTGGGACCGCATACGTGCTTCAAAAGCTTTGTATGATTATTTTTGGGCTACTTATCCCGGTGATCCACGTATTGAAAGCACATTCCTGACTTATTGGAAGTCTTATGCCGGAGTAGGAAAAGGTGAGAAACCTAAAGAGGAGCCTATAGCTTCGGCGCGCGATACTGTATATGCCTATCCTTATTTTACATATACCATTGAAGGAGAAGAAAAACCTGCCGGATGGAAGAAACCCAAGTTGTATGTAGGACGGATTCCTTACGAGAAATTAGCTGATCCGGCTAGTCCGAAAGCTGAAGAACTTTATGCTATGATTGCCGATACGGCTACTGCGACTCCCGCTGAAAAAGGTATTTGAAAGGCTTGTTGTCTTTGTTGGAAAATGCGACAAAAAGCCATCTACCAATACAAAGTCATGGCCCTATTTCAAGAAACCGTGGGATCCTGAGCAGAGTGGTAATAACAGTCATAAGAATTTAATTTTGTATCGTTATGCAGATATGTTGCTGATGGCAGCGGATGTATATAATGAATTGGGGCAGACTGACAAGGCGATAACATTGGTCAATGAGGTGCTGAAGAGAGCGCGTCAATCAGGAAACGCGTCTCAGCCGGCTGACTGGAGGAGTGGCTTGTCTAAAGAACAAGTGCGTGAGAAAATTTATTTTGAACGTATTTTTGAAGGTGCCGGTGAACCGGAAATGTATCAGAAAATGCGTTTACGCGGCACAGAGTTTCTGAAAAAAGCTTTTGAGGTCAACAATGGGCATGGAATTATTCAAGAATCAGTGGCCAATAATCCTAAAGGGAACGGGAACTGGGGAGAACGTATTTTTAATGATGGAAATTTGAATGATGAAAACTTCTTGAAGAAAAATTTATTGCTCCCGGTTCCGAAAGATGAGATAGATACCAATTCTGCTCTTGATTATAGTGATAATAATTATGGTTATACTAATTAAGAAAACATGATAGAACGCTTTATTCAATAGGTCTTTATTGGATTTTTCCGGATGCAGGGCGCACCTGCGCTTTGCATCCGTTTTTTTCTTGTCTGTAACCTGTTTCTGGACATTCTCGGATATAAAATAGTCATTTCCAGACAAGAAACAATAACATAACTTGTATCTTTGCGGATGTTAATTCTTTGCTTATTTAAATTTATGAATATGAACAACCTACAATCAGGATTACTTTTTTCTTTGACCGGCATCACTGCTGTGGCATCTTTGTCATCATGCGCTTCACAAAAGAAAACTGAGGAGCAGAAACCTTACAACATCGTGTATATAATGACCGATGACCATACTGCCCAGATGATGAGCTGCTATGACAAGCGTTATATGGAAACGCCTAACCTTGACCGCATTGCTAATGACGGAGTGCGTTTTACTAACAGTTTTGTGGCCAATTCATTAAGTGGTCCCAGCCGTGCCTGCATGATTACCGGCAAGCATAGTTGTGCTAATAAATTCTATGATAATACCACTTGTATATTTGATGGTTCGCAACAGACTTTTCCGAAGCTGCTGCAACAGGCCGGATACCAGACCGCCCTTATCGGAAAATGGCACTTAGAGAGTCTGCCCACAGGTTTCAATTATTGGGAGATTGTACCCGGACAAGGTGATTACTATAATCCGGATTTTATTACGCAAGACAATGACACCATTCAAAACATGGGTATATAACCAATATCATTACTGATGATGCCATAGACTGGATGGAGAACAAACGGGATAAAGACAAACCTTTTTGTATTTTGATTCATCACAAGGCTATTCATCGCAACTGGCTGGCAGATACTTGTAACTTGTCTTTGTATGAAGATAAAACTTTTCCGTTGCCCGATAATTTCTTTGATGATTATGAAGGACGTCCTGCGGCAGCGGCTCAGGAAATGAGCATCGTGAAGGATATGGATATGATTTATGACCTTAAGATGCTTCGCCCCGATAAACAAACCCGTTTGAAGGCTCTTTATGAAAATTATATCGGACGTATGGATGAGGGGCAGCGTGCGGCATGGGATAAGTTTTATGGTCCCATTATCGATGACTTCTATAAAAAGAATCCTCAGGGTAAAGAATTGGCCGATTGGAAGTTCCAGCGCTATATGCGTGACTATATGAAAACAGTGAAATCGTTGGATGATAATGTAGGTCGTGTACTGGATTATCTGAAAGAAAAGAATATGCTGGACAATACCTTGGTGGTTTATACTTCAGACCAAGGCTTCTATATGGGAGAACATGGTTGGTTTGACAAACGCTTTATGTACGAAGAATCCATGCATACTCCGCTTATAATGCGGTTGCCCAAAGGTTTTGACAGGAAAGGTGATATTACAGAACTGGTGCAAAACATAGATTATGCACCTACCTTTCTGGAATTGGCAGGTGCTCCTGTTCCCGAAGATATCCAAGGTGTTTCGTTGCTTCCACTGTTGAAAGGAGAAAAACCTGCTGATTGGCGCAAATCATTGTATTATCATTTTTATGAATATCCGGCAGAACATATGGTGAAACGTCATTATGGTGTACGTACAGAGCGTTATAAATTAATTCACTTCTATAATGATATTGATGTGTGGGAATTGTATGATTTACAGGCAGACCCTACGGAAATGCATAATCTTTATGGTCAGAAAGAATATGAACCGGTTGTGACGGAGCTGAAGACTGAATTGGCAAGATTGCAGGAGCAGTATAATGATCCGGTACGCTTTTCACCCGATAGAGACAAAGAATAAGAAAAATAGCATATATCATGAAATACACCTGTTTGATTTTGCTATGGTCGTTATTTGCGACTATGGCCTTACCTGCTGACAACCTAATCCAATCTATATCTATTGTTCCCTGCCCGGAGAGTATTACTCCGGGTACAGGTTATTTTACTTTCTCCGGAAAAACAGACTTTACGGTAGAAAATGAGGAGCAGGCAGAGGTTGCACGCTGTTTCTCTGCTCTTTTTACCCAGGCGGCCGGATTTACTCCTTGTGTGAAGGTTGGAGAAAAGAAGGGGAAAATCAGTTTCCTCACCGATGACGCATTAAAGAGTGAGGCGTATCATCTGGAAATAACTCCCAGGCAGATAATAGTTAAAGCTTCAGATACAAAAGGTTTTTTTTATGCCTTGCAGACTATTCGTCAGTTATTGCCTGCTTCCATTGAGGGCACAGCGGTGGCGGAAACTGCGGATTGGAGCGTGCCGGCTATGACAATCAAGGATGAACCTCGTTTCGGATATCGTGGATTGATGGTGGATGTGGCCCGCTTTTTTATTCCGAAAGAGAATCTGCTTCGTATTATCGATTGTATGGGAATGTTGAAAATCAATACCCTGCATCTGCATTTGGTGGATGATAATGGTTGGCGTATTGAAATAAAGAGATATCCTTTACTTACGGAAATCGGTTCACGGCGTGTAGATCGTCCTGGAAAATCTTTTCCGGAGCGTCGTAATCCCCGGCAGGGTGAATCGACTGTAGAAAAAGGATTTTACACACAGGAGGATATCCGTGAGATAGTGGCGTATGCGCCCGACATCAGGTTGAAGTGATTCCTGAAATTGAAATGCCGGCTCATAGTAATGCTGCGTTGGCTTCTTATCCGTTGTTGGCTTGTCCTGTGGTCGATAAATTTATCGGTGTCCTTCCAGGATTGGGAGGAAATCATGCGGATGTGATCTTCTGTGCAGGAAACGATAGTGTATTCACTTTTCTTGCAAGGGGTGATTGACGAGGTGGTGGAGCTGTTTCCCTCCAGGTATATTCATTTGGGTGGGGATGAGGCTCGGAAAACGCATTGGAAGGAGTGTCCGCTTTGCCAGGAGCGTATGCGACAGGAAGGCTTGGAGGACGAAGAAGCGTTGCAAGGTTATTTTATGGCGAGAATGAGTGAATATGTACAAAGCAAAGGGAAAGAAGCCATGGGCTGGGATGAACTGACCAATACCCGGATTCCCGACGGAGCAATTATTTATGGTTGGAGAGGCTACGGTCAGGCTGCCGTCAAGGCAGCGGAGCAAGGGCATAGGTTTGTCATGACTCCTGCACGTATCATGTATTTGATTCGTTATCAGGGACCGCAATGGTTTGAACCTTTGACCTATTTTGGGAATAATACATTGAAGGATGTATATAGGTATGAACCGATACAGAAAGAATGGAGTCCGGAGGTACGTTCCTTGCTGATGGGAGTACAGGCTTCTATGTGGACTGAGTTTTGCAATAAACCGGAAGATGTGGAATATCAGCTGTTCCCTCGTCTGGCTGCTTTAGCCGAAGTGGCTTGGACACAGCCTTGACATAAAAAATTGGAGAAGTTTTTTGGTGGCAATGGATAAATTCAACGAGCATCTGTCTGCTAAAGGGATTGTGTTTGCCTGTTCCATGTATAATATACAACATACGGTAACCCCTGTAAATGGAAAGCTACAGGTGAAACTGGAATGTGAACGTCCTGATGTGGAAATCCGTTACACAATGGATGGTAAGGAGCCGACAGACCGGTCTCTGCTATATAAGAGCCCGTTGATGGTGACCGGTACACAAACTATAAAGTGTACGACTTATAGAGCAGGTCGGCAGATGGGAAAAACATTGACATTGCCTTTGGTCTGGAATAAGGCTACCGCCAAACCTGTTTTAGGAAATACACAGGCCGGGAAGATTTTAGTAAATGGTATACGTGGCAGCTTGCGCCAGTCGGATTTCGAATGGCATTCATGGGAAAGCAGTGATTCTGTCGCTTTTACTATAGATTTGCAAAAGAAGGAGTCGCTTCGTTCTGTATCAGTGGGATGCATAACGAATTATGGCATGGCAGCCCATAAACCGGCAGATATTGAAGTGTGGGTTTCAAATGATAATCGGGATTATCGTAAAGTATCCGGTAAACAGTTCACGGATGGAGAGATTTTCCGTGAAGGGACTTTCAAAGAGGATGTGGTACTTGATTTGAATAAGGAAATTGGCCGTTATGTGCGGATTATTGCTAAAGGAGCCGGAGAGTGTCCTGCAACCCATGTACGCCCCGGACAAGAGGCAAGGATTTATTTTGATGAGGTAATGATAGAATAAATAGATATATGAGAAATACATTATTATATTTTTTGGCTGCTCTGGTTATATTTCCAGTAATGGCGCAACAACAACCCGAATGGCAGAGCCAATATGCTGTCGGACTGAACAAACTGGCCCCTCATACTTATGTGTGGCCTTATCAAACCGTATCTGATATCCGTAACGGAGATTATGAATCTTCTCCTTATTACATGAGTCTGAACGGTAGTTGGAAATTCCATTGGGTAAAGAATCCCGATAACCGTCCGAAGGATTTTTATAAACCGGAGTTTTATACAGGAGGATGGACGGATATTCAGGTTCCCGGCAATTGGGAACGTCAAGGATATGGAACAGCTATTTATGTAAACGAAACCTATGAGTTCGATGACAAACTGTTCCATTTTAAAAAGAATCCGCCTTTAGTTCCATATAAAGAGAATGAAGTCGGTTCCTACAGACGTACCTTTACAATTCCTGCCGATTGGGAAGACCGCCGTGTGGTTATCTGTTGTGAAGGAGTGATTTCTTTTTACTATATTTGGGTGAACGGACATCTGTTGGGCTATAATCAAGGTTCAAAGACACCGGCCGAATGGGATATCACTGATAAATTGAAGAAAGGTGAGAATACGGTGGCATTGGAGGTTTACCGTTGGAGTGCCGGTTCGTATTTGGAGTGCCAGGATATGTGGCGGTTGAGTGGTATTGAACGTGATGTGTATCTTTACAGCACTCCTAAACAGTATATAGCCGATTACAAAGTAACCTCTTCTTTAGACAAACAACAATATAAAGAAGGTATTTTCGGTTTGGAAGCTACCATTGAAGGGCCTTCTACTTCCATGACTACCTTTGCTTACCGACTGGAAGATAAAACCGGTAAGGCGGTTCTGCAAGGTGAATATCCTATCAAATCGAAGGGATTGAGCCATTTCTTGAAGTTGGATGAACAAAGTTTGCCGGATGTGGAAGTCTGGAGTGCTGAGCATCCGAATCTTTATACACTGATCTTGAAATTGAAAGATGTAACAGGTAAAGTAACGGAACTTACCGGATGTGAAGTAGGTTTCCGCACTTCGGAAATTAAGGACGGACGTTTTGCATCAATGGTGTGCCGGTCTTGGTAAAGGGAACGAACCGTCATGAACATTCCCAATTAGGACGGACTGTAAGCAAGGAACTGATGGAAAAAGATATCAAATTGATGAAACAGCATAATATCAATACGGTCCGCAATTCGCACTATCCTACCCATCCTTATTGGTATCAGCTTTGTGATCGTTATGGACTTTATATGATAGATGAAGCTAATATTGAATCACATGGCATGGGGTATGGACCTGCTTCATTGGCCAAAGATTCCACTTGGTTGCCTGCCCACATGGATCGTACCCAACGTATGTATGAGCGTTCCAAGAATCATCCGGCTATCGTCATCTGGTCATTGGGGAATGAAGCCGGAAACGGTATTAACTTCGAACGTACATATGACTGGATGAAGTCAGTGGAGAAAAAGTCGTCCTGTACAATATGAACGGGCCGAACAGAATTATAATACCGATATCTATTGCCGTATGTATCGCAGCGTGGAAGAACTCATGGCCTATGCCCGCCAGACAGAACCTAAAGTCTATCGTCCTTTCATCATGACAGAGTATCTGCATACTATGGGTAATAGTGGCGGAGGATTAAAGGAATATATGCATGTATTCGAAACCGAACCGATTGTTCAGGGAGGTTGTATCTGGGATTGGGTGGATCAATCTTTCCGCGAGATAGATAAGGATGGTAAATGGTATTGGAGTTATGGTGGGGATTATGGTCCGAAGGATGTGCCCAGCTTTGGCAATTTCTGTTGTAACGGGTTGGTCAATGCAGCCCGCGAACCGCATCCGCATCTCATTGAAGTGAAGAAGGAGTATCAATATATCAAATCGGCACTGACCGATCCTAAGAAGCTGACAGTGGAAGTCAAGAACTGGTATGACTTTACCAATTTGAATGCCTATACGTTGCACTGGCAGGTCATGGGGGGATGATGGGAAAGTGATAGCAGAAGGAACTCGAAAAGCAGACTGTGCCCCTCATGAGGCTGTAACATTCTCTTTGGGTGCTGTAAAGTTGCCTTCTACGATTCGTGAGGCTTATTTGAATCTGTCTTGGACGCCTGATAAGGCAACTCCCTTTATTGGAACTCATGACGAAGTGGCCTATGACCAGTTTGTACTGTCTGCCAACAAAAGGTATCGTGCGCCGGAAATCAAATTGGCTGATAAGGTGAAGATAGATATTGATCCTGCAACCGGTGCTTTACGCTCTTATATATATAAAGGTAAAGAGATGCTTTCATCTCCTGTAGTTCTCAGCCTTTATCGTCCTGTTACGGACAATGACAGCAGGGAAAAAACAGGAGGAGCCAAAGTTTGGAGGAAAGAAGGTTTGGATAATATGATTCAAAAAGCTACTTTTGTCAAAGCATCTGAAACAGGTGGTAAAGCGGAAAGTAGAATTATGGAATGCTAAAGGCGTAAAGTTGGGAATGGCTACCTTTGTATATACTTTGCAGAGCAATGGTGTATTAAAAGTAAAGAACAACTTCCTGCCGGATACTTCTGCTGTTACTTCATTGGCTAGAGTGGCT
>OKWD01000014.1_pt1 | contig 26916 bp, 28 predicted proteins | sample 1607011 | NCBI WGS metagenome assembly OKWD01 (sample SAMN04414077, study PRJEB24778) | human gut metagenome | material: faecal | host: Homo sapiens | reverse complement strand
CGGTGGAGCACGTGGTTGGACATCTTAAAAAATTCCGCCATCACGTGCATCGTCCAGACCATGATGGTGCGTGGCGAGCACGACGGCGTGCGCATCGACAACACCACCGACGCCGAGATTCAGGCGTTGCTGAAGGCTTATCTTGAGATTGAGCCGGCAGAGGTGATGCTCTACTCGCTTGATCGCCCCACACCGGAGCAGCGCCTGCAGAAAGTGGAGCGCGACGAGTTGGAGCGCATCGCAGAAGTGTTCCGTCAGAAAGGTATTAAAGTACAAGTAAATTAAGACAATATGATATATCCAAAGCCATTGAGACAAGGCGATGCCGTGGCGATTCTCTCGCCGGCAAGTGCAATCAAACCGGAGCTGGTCGACAGCGCATGCCGGACAATCGAGAGTTGGGGATTCCGCCCCGTAGTGAGTCGGCACTGCAAAGGCGTGAACGGTTCGTACAGCGGAACGGCGGAAGAGCGTATAGCCGACATCCGTCAGGCAGTCGCCGACCCGTCGGTGCGGGCCATTATGTGCAGCCGTGGCGGATACGGTGTGGTGCATCTGCTTGAGCATTTCGAGCCGGGATTGTGGAGCCGCGACCCTAAATGGGTGATGGGATTCAGCGACATCTCGGCCTTCCATGCAGCGTTGGCCCGCGATGGCGTGGCAAGCATACACTCGCTGATGTGCAAGCATCTGACCGAACGTCCCGACGACGAATGCAGCCGCGCGCTCCGCGACATCCTTACCGGCACCATGCCCGACTATGAAGTGGCGGCCGACCCTCACAACCGTCTTGGCGAGGCTGAAGGCAGAATTTACGGAGGCAATATCGCCGTGCTGAGCGGACTGCTGTCCACACCGTTCAACTTGCTCCGCAAGGACCACATCCTCTTCATTGAGGACATCGACGAGGCTATCTACAGCATAGAGCGTATGCTCTACCATCTGCGTCTTAACGGCACGCTTGCCTCTACGCGTGCGTTGATTGTTGGGCAGTTCACCGAATACAAGCCGTCGAAGGACTTCGACAATATGTACGATATGGTGCAGCGGATGGTTGCCGACTACGATTTCCCGGTGGCTTACAACTTCCCGGTGGGGCATGTCGACTACAACCTTCCAATCATAGAAGGCGCCAATGCCCGCCTTGTCGTAACCCCCGACAAAGTGCGCCTCACGCTGTCAAAATAACATGACCAAATCGCCAAGCAAAACATGGCCAAATCGCCAAGTGAAACATGGCCAAATCGCCAAGTGAAACATGGCCAAATCGCCAAGTGAAATATGGCCAAATCGCCAAGTGAAATTATGGGCCCAAAATCGCCCAAATAGAAGATTACGTTAAATTATTTGTTTAATAGTGGAAATTTAAAAAATATCTTTAGACATAAACAAAAATAACGAACAAAAATGAGCGAATATAAGCCGCGGATAGCAGACGGAATATTGCGAGAGAAGTTGGAGGCAATTGGAGCTGTTTTGGTGGAGGGTCCAAAAGCGTGTGGTAAGACCACGACTGCCGAGCAGCAAGCCAAGAGTGTGCTTTATATGAACGATCCGATGAGGCGGATGCAGTATATGCAAATGGTTGAGACCGATATCAATGCTTTGCTTGACGGTGCTGTGCCTCGACTTATTGATGAGTGGCAGACGGCTCCGCAGTTTTGGGATGCCATTCGTTTCACTGTTGACCACAGAGATGGCGATGGTCAGTTTATCCTTACCGGTTCAGCTGTTCCAGTGATAAACAATGGGCAGATAGAACACACAGGGACCGGCCGTTTTGGCTGGGTTAAGATGCGTCCGATGAGTCTTTGGGAGTCTGGAGAATCCAATGGCGGCGTAAGTCTTTCTGAGCTGTTTGAGTCGCCAGAAAGCATTGGCGCTACAAGCACATTGTCATTGTCGCAACTTGCATTTGCAGTGTGTCGCGGCGGTTGGCCGAGGGCGGTGTCAAAGCAAACAGAAAAAGCGGCGTTGCTTCAGGTCGAGGAATATCTTGAGTCGGTGACGCGTTCTGACATTTCTCGTGTTGACAATGTAAACAGAGATTCAGATCTTGCAAAGAGGCTGCTTCGTTCGTACGCGCGCCATCAAGGCGCACAGGCAAGTGTTCCGACTATACGTAAGGATATCGCTGTCAACGAATCGGATTCGGTGAGCGACGTTACTGTTGAGTCGTATCTGTTGGCTCTCCGCAAGATTTTTGTCATAGAGGATATGCCTGCGTGGAATCCAAATTTGAGAAGCAAAACAGCGATACGGACATCTGATACAAGATATTTTGTTGACTCTTCGATAGCTGCTGCAGCATTGGGCATTGGGCCGAAAGATTTGATTGAGGATTTAAACACATTCGGATTGTTGTTTGAAACATTGTGTGTGCGCGATTTGCGTGTGTTTGCAGATGCTCTTGGCGGTACCGTTTATCATTTCCGTGACAAAAACGGCCTGGAGTGCGATGCTGTCATTCATTTGAAGAATGGAAATTACGGACTCGTCGAAATAAAATTGGGTGGTGACACATTGATTGAGGCGGGGGCGTTGACTTTGACATCGCTGGCTGGCAAAATCGACACCACAAAAATGAAGAAGCCGGCGTTTTTGATGGTTCTGACCGGTGTCGGTGATTTCGCTTACCGTCGTAAAGACGGCATTTATGTTGTGCCGATAGGGTGTTTGAAAGATTAGTATGGTTGACACAATGACAGCCGAGCAACGGCATCGCTGCATGTCGCACATCCGCAGCCGCGACACGCGTCCGGAAACGATGGTGCGCCACTACCTGTTTTCCCGTGGATTCCGCTATCGCAAGAACGTGCGCGCTCTGCCGGGCACGCCCGACATTGTGCTTGGCCGCTACCGTACGGTGATTTTCGTAAACGGATGTTTCTGGCATGGGCATGAGGGGTGCCGCTATTTCCGCTTGCCGAAGACAAATGCCGGCTTCTGGCAGCAGAAGATTGAGCGCAATCAGGCGCGCGATGCCCGGGACCGGATGGAGTTGAGGCGTATGGGCTGGCACGTGATCCAGGTGTGGGAATGCCAGCTGAAGCCTCGCGAACGGGCCGCTACGTTGCGCAGCATCGAGCAGACGCTCTGTGGCATCTATCTCGACGACAATGCAGTGGAGCGAACCGACATTTCCCTTGCCGCCGAGGATGAAACGCCGTATAATAATTCTCTCCACAATAAATGAGTTATTTTATTTTGCATTACCTTTGTAGAGCGAAACAAAAAAACGTACATACTATGTCAACAGAATTGAGAGCCCAGGAAGGGCATAAGGCTAATTTGCCAAAATTGGACGGTTTCAGCGTCGGAATTGTCGTGGCTGAGTGGAATCCACAAGTGACGGAGGCTTTGTTGAAGGGCGCGCTCGACGTGTTTCACGCCGAGGGCTACACTGACGACAATATCCTCGTTGAGCATGTGCCGGGCACGGTGGAGCTTACTTATGGCGCGGCGTGCATGATCGACAATGTCAATGTCGAGGCTGTGATTGTGATTGGCTGCGTGATTCGTGGCGGCACACCGCATTTCGACTATGTTTGCGACAGTGTGACTCAAGGCGTGGCTCAGTTGAATGCAAACGGCGAGGTGCCGGTTGTGTTTGGCGTGCTTACCACCGACAATGAGGAGCAGGCTCTTGAGCGTGCCGGCGGTGCGCTTGGCAACAAGGGCGCGGAGGCTGCGAGGTGGCTATAAAAATGGCTGACTTCACTCGCCGCATGCGTCAGGAATAAGCGGAAGTGACAAAGAATTTAACGAGGCGGAGGCTCATTTTTACGGGCTGCCGTCTCGTTTTTGTTTTCAGTGGAAAACGATGTCGGAGATGACGTCGGCTCCTGTGATTTCATTCAGGCGTTTCACCAAATGGCTGCGGTTGAGCATCAGCTCGTTGCGCAGAGGAGCGGAAACGATGACCACATGCAGCACGCGGTCTTTTATCCAGCGGCGCACCGTCTGCCGGTTGATGTATTCGCCCACCACATCAGCCAGAAGGCTACAAGGCGTTGCTGGTTGGCATTGTCGTCGAGAGCCGCAGGGTCGAGAAACTGGCGCATCACGTCGCCTAAGAGCACGGGGTCGCGGCGTTTCATTGCATGCCTCCTTCCTGTCGGCACACACCGTTGTCGACCGTGAAAATGCGGTAGTCGCTACCCACCGCCTCCACAGTCTCGTCGAGGTGCTGGCGGTTGGTGTCTGACACAAAAATCTGCCCGAAAAGCCCGGTTCGACACGATGCGCATAATGTTTGCCACGCGGTTTGCGTCAAGTTTGTCAAAAATATCGTCAAGCAGCAGGATTGGAGTCTGTCCGCATTCCGTTTTCAGAAAGTCGAACTGGGCGAGGCGCAGCGCGATTGTGTAGGTCTTGCACTGTCCCTGCGAGCCCGTGCGGCGCATCAGCTCGTCGCCGAGCATCAGCTCGATGTCGTCGCGGTGCACGCCCATCGACGTGTGTCCAAGCACGCGGTCGCGTTCCAGATTCTGACGCAGCACTTCCGCCATTGTCTGAGTGTTGAGCACGCTGCGGTAGTCGAGCCTCACCTGCTCGTTGCTGTCGGAGATGGTGTTGTAGTAGCGCATGAAGATTGGAGTGAACCTTTCAATCCATTGCTGGCGAGCCTTGTGGATGGCTGCCGCCGCCTGGCAAAGGAAAGTGTCGACGGTCTCGAGCAACAGAGGGTCGGCGATGCCCTGTTTCAGCATCGCGTTGCGCTGTTCGAGCGCACGGTTGTAGCCAATCAGCTGCTCCAGATATTCGTGGTTTCCCTGTGATATTATCCGGTCGATCAGTCGTCGCCGCTCCTCGCTGCCGCCGGCGATAAGATTCCAGTCGCTCGGAGTGACCATCACAAGCGGGAGCAGCCCGATGTGTTCGCTCTGCCGGCGGTATTCCTTCCCGTTGCGTTTCACGGATTTCTTCTTTCCGCGCTGCAGCGCGCACGAAATCTGCTCCGTTTTTCCGCTCCGCACATACTCGCCCTGCAGCAGCATGAACTCTTCGCCGTAGCGCACGGTTGTCGCGTCGGTTCGCGCGAGGCTGCTTTGACAGAAACTGAGATAGAAAATCGCGTCGAGCACGTTGGTTTTGCCCATACCGTTGTTGCCCAGCAGGCAATTCACCTTCGGGGAAAAATTGAGTGTTGCCTCGGCGATGTTCTTATAGTTCAATATCGACAGTTTCGACAGTATCATAAGTGCAAAAATAACGATTTTTCCGCAACTGTCTGCAATGCCGTGTCGTTTTTAAATTGATTTTGACTGTGGAAAGCGAAAAAAAAGTTATCTTTGTCATATGGAAAGTTATATAGTATCGGCAAGAAAATACCGCCCTTCGACGTTCAAGTCGGTGGTGGGTCAACACGCTCTCGTCAACACGTTGAAAAAACGCCGTCAAGTCGGGACGTCTGGCGCATTCCTACCTGTTCTGCGGGCAGCGCGGTGTGGGCAAGACAACGATGGCACGCATCTTTGCGAAAGCCATCAACTGTGAGCATCTGACGGCCGACGGCGAGCCTTGCAACGAGTGCGAGTCGTGTCGCGCGTTCAATGAGCAGCGGTCGCTCAACATCATTGAGCTCGACGCCGCGTCAAACAACAGCGTCGACGACATCCGCCAGCTTACCGACCAAGTGCTGGTGCCGCCAGTCACGGGCCGCTACCGCGTGTTTATCGTCGATGAGGTCCACATGCTTTCCGCTGCGGCGTTCAACGCCTTTTTGAAGACGCTTGAGGAGCCGCCTAAATACGTGATTTTCATTCTTGCCACCACGGAACGGCAGAAAATTCTGCCAACGATTCTTTCTCGATGCCAGAAATATGACTTCCAGCGCATCACGCCCTCCGACATAGCCGAGCAGCTGAAATATGTTGCCGACCATGAGGGTTACACAACCGAGCCGGAGGCTCTTAACGTGATAGCGCAGAAAGCCGACGGCGCTATGCGCGACGCCCTGTCGATATTCGACCAGGTGGCAGCCGCATCGATGGGCAACATCACCTATCGTGCCGCCATCGACAATCTCAACGTCCTTGACTACGACTATTATTTCCGTCTTGTCGACGCTTTTGCCGACAACAATGTCGAGCAGTCGCTCCTCGTCTACAAAGACGTGCGCGACCACGGTTTTGACTCGAGGGTGTTTATCAACGGTGTTGCGGCGCATCTGCGCGAACTTGTTGTGGCCCACTCGCCGGAACTGGTGCCGCTGATGGAAGTGACAGGCGAGATAGCGGAACGCTACAAGCAGCAGGCGGCACGCTGTCCGCTCGGCAAGCTGTATCATGCGATGGATCTCTGCAACACGTGCGACCTTAACTATATCAATGCAACCAACAAGCGTTTCATTGTCGAACTTACGCTTATCAAGATATGCCAACTCTTTGGCGGAGAGACAGCCGCTCCGACCGCTCCGCAACCGCTGAGAAAGGTTGCTCCGGCAGCCCCTGCTGCACCGGCACCGCAGCGCCAGGCAGCTCCCGCGCCAGCGCCGCACCGGTTCAGGCGGCTCCGCAACCGCAGGCGCCTGTCGCGCAGCCCGTGCGTCCGGTGCGGCCAGCACCGGTACCACGCCCTCAGGCAACGCCCGGCGGCAAGGTGGCAGGCTTGTCGTCGGTGTCGATAAAGGCACCTATTTCCGGCACTGCTGTGCCACAAAGTCAGCAGCCGGCAGGCAGCAATGCCGCCGAGACTGAAAAAAAAAAATGACATCCGGCCGCTGAATTCTCCGCGCAGTGAGGCTTATACCGACGACGCTTTTCGGGAAGGATGGCGCGAGTTTGTGCGTCAGCATGAAAAAGAGGCGATGCTATACAACGCTATGATCAAGGGATTTCCGAGTGCCACAGGCGAGCCTTTCCATTATGAGTTTGTTGTCGACAATCCGGCGCAGAAGGATAAAATCGAGTCGTTTATGCCCGACATTCTCCAGTCGCTCCGCAACTTCGTGAGCAATGACAGCGTCATGCTCTCGGTGAAGGTGAGAGAGCGTCAGCCTGGCGAAAAATCTGGAATCAGACAGAGCTTATGAAAGAGGCTGCGGAACGCAACCCCAAAGTGCTCGAGTTTATAAAGAAATATCAACTAAGCCTCGCCTAATCGATGGCGCGGCGGCAAACAACATAGAATGACAAAAAAGGTATTGGTCACAGGCGCCGGCGGATTTATCGGCGGATTTATTGTCGAGGAGGCGTTGAGGCGCGGCTACGACGTGTGGGCGGCGGTCAGAGCCACCACATCGCGTGAGTTTCTGAAAGACAGCCGCATCAATTTCGTGGAACTCGACTTTACCGACGGGGATAAATTCAAATCCACCATCGAAGCCCAATTGCGGCAGCATGGCACGTGGGACTATGTGGTGCACAATCTCGGCGCTACCAAATGTGTCAATTTCAACGACTTCAACCGTGTGAACTACGGTTGTCTGCGGCTGCTTGTCGACACGTTGCGCTCGCTCGATGCCGTGCCCGACGGATTCGTGATGATGAGTTCGATGGGAGTGCTCGGTGTGGGCGATGAGAAAGGCTACACGCCCTTCACGGCTGACAGCATACCGATGGCAAATACAAAATACGGCTTGTCGAAACTCAAAGCCGAGACCTATCTGCAGTCGATAGCCGGCTTTCCGTATATAGCCATGCGTCCTACGGGAGTCTACGGTCCGCACGAGCGTGATTATTATCTGATGGTTAAGTCGATAGCGCAAGGCTTTGACTTCAGCGTAGGCTACCGTCGCCAACTGCTCACGTTTGTCTATGTCAAGGATCTTGCGTCGGCGGTGTTTGACGCGCTGGAATCCGGCGTGCGCCGCAAGTCGTATCTGCTCACCGACGGCAAAACATACACCCAGAGCGAATTCCGCAGCATCGTCAAGCATCTGCTTGGCAAGCGGTTTGTGGTCCCCGTGAAAGCCCCGTTGTGGATTGTCGGGATAGTATGCGCCATTGCCGAGCGCATTGCCGCTGCAAAGGGCAAGGCAAGCACACTCAACCGCGACAAATATAAAATCCTGCGCCAGCGCAACTGGACGTGTGACATCACGCCCGCTGTCAACGACTTCGGCTACCATCCGCGCTACGACCTGCGTCAGGGTCTGGAAGAAACCATACGCTGGTATCGCGACAACGGCTGGCTGTAGACACTCAATCGACTTTTGCCATGGAAATGCTGATGCAATATATGTGGGAACACCGTCTGTGGGGCGCGCGCGAGCTCGCCACCAATGACGGACGACCGTGTGCGTGTCATCGACCCGGGCAGGCGTAACACAGATGCCGGCCCCGACTTCTTCAATGCCAAGGTGGAGATTGATGGCTGTCTGTGGGCGGGAAACGTGGAAATCCACTATCGCGCCTCCGACTGGCACCGCCATGGGCACGACGATGATCCGGCATACGATACCGTTGTGCTGCACGTCGTGGCAAAGACGACGCTCCGGTGGTGCGCGCCAACGGCGAGCGCATCCCGCAAATGGTGATGGAATGCACCGCAGAAATCGCGACCGCTATGCCGCGCTCGTGAATTCCACCGTGGAATTGCCATGCCGCCAGGTGATACGCGAAATGACAAGTCTCGATGTGGCGGAATGGGTGCAGTCGCTCATCTTCGAGCGGCTTGCCGACAAGAGCCGCCGCGTGAAGGGCTTGCTGGACCGTTTCCACGGCAGTTGGGAAGACACCTGCTACGTCACGCTCGCACGCACCATCGGATTCGGCACCAACAGCGATGCCTTCGAACTGCTTGCCAAAAGCCTTCCGCTCAACCTGCTGCACAAGCACGCCGACTCATTGCTGCAGCTTGAAGCGCTGTTTTTCGGGCAGGCAGGACTGCTCGACCGTCCAGCCACCGACCGCTATCAAGAGCAATTGCAGCGCGAATATGCGTTTCTCAGCACCAAATTCTCACTGCGCCGCCCTGAAGGACTTGTGTGGAAGGCATTCCGTATGCGTCCGCAGAACTTCCCGTGGCGCCGCATCGCCCTGCTTGCCCATTTTGTGCACGACGGCTTCCGCCTGATGGCGGATCTGCTCGATGCCAAAGGCGACGAGCAGCGCCTACGCGAGCTCTTCAGCGTGACGCTCACAGGCTATTGGAGCAACCATTACACGTTCGGTCGTGAGAGTCAGGAGACGCAGGCAGCCCTTGGGCGCAGCAGCGTCGACATCGTGCTAATCAACACCGTCGCACCGCTCTACTACACGTATGCCGAAACCGCCGACGACTACGATTGGACGGAACGAGCCGTTGCCTTGCTTGAGAATCTAAAACCAGAACACAACCATGTCACCACAATGTTTGGCAACGCCGGCATGAAGATTGACAATGCCATGGTGTCGCAGGCGGTGATACAGCTGCGCAACGCCTATTGTCTGCCCCACAAATGCCTCTATTGCCTCGCCGGACACAAGATGCTGGCCGCAAAATAGTCGATTAGTCGTATTTCTTGGCATATTGGTCTTTTGGCGCTGAACAAAAAAAGCCAGTGGGATGTTCTTTGGACATAAGACCAAACTAAAACAAAATTTTATGAAAAAATTTATCTTATCAGCGATTTTAATCGTAAGTGCAGTGATTGGAATGAACGCGCAGGATGTTGCGTTGAGTATAAATGCCGGAGTAGGCACATCAACATGGGTTGGCGACCACTCATCAGGCACATCTCCACGTTTCGCCTATCGTGTTGGCCTTGGCGTGGATATGCCGATTCAGGGACGCTTCGGCTTCCGCACAGGTGTGAACTTCGAACAGATAGGAACAAATGTTGATACAAAGGACATTGCCAAAGATCTTGACACACACGTAAACCAGATGTATCTTGAGGTGCCATTGATGGGAACAATGCGTTTCGGTTTGAAGAACGCCGATGTGGTGTTTAATGCCGGTCCGTATCTCGCAGTCGGTGTAGGCGGCAAGACAAAAGCGTCTTATCGTGGTGAAAGTGTGTCGGAAAAAACATTCGGCGACGACGGTTTGAACCGATTTGATATGGGAATGGGCATCGGTCTCGGTCTGGAGTTCGACCGTTTCCTCGTAGGACTTGACACCCGCTACGGCTTCCTGCATATTGCAGACAACACAAAGGCTTACAACATTGCCTTGTTTTTCAACGTAGGATATAAATTCTAAAAATAAAGACATAACTTTTTCCCGGGTGGACAGGAGCCTGTCTGCCCGATTTTTTTATGCCTACGGCTGGCGTTTTTGCCAACTGAGGAAACGAAAACGCGCCAACTGAGGAAACGAAAATGCGCCAACTGAGGAAATGCGGTTGGTTTGTGGTTGATAATCAGATGTTTGCATTTTGATGGAAAATAGTGGCAAAAACTGAAATTTTGACTGTTTTTTTGTGGCTGATTTTGACCGCGAGTGCGCCGGGTTACGACAAAGAGTCATCGCTTCGCGGCGATAGCCAACGTTGCCATTGTTTCAAAGCGCAAAATACGGCATATTCCGTCTAAATGATAAGAATGGCGGCGGTTCGGGAAAACATTTTCAAACAAGTTTGAATGTTTTTCCGAACCTTGCACTATCTTTGTACTTGAAAAAACAAGAAATATGAATAACGAATTGTTAGGTCTTTTGGGAGGTATTGGCAGCGGTGAGGTTATAATCATCGCGTTGGTAGTTCTTCTTTTGTTCGGAGGACGTAAGATTCCGGAACTGATGCGCGGCATCGGAAAAGGTATCCGTTCCTTCAAGGATGGAATGAACGAAGTGAAGGAAGAAATCGACAAGCCAGTCGACAAATAATACCGATAAGAAGAAATAACAGGCTCGCCTATGGCGGAGACTGACAAAAGTTTTTGGGGACATCTTGACGACCTGCGTAAGGTGCTGTTCAAGATGGCTGGAGTGCTTGCCGTTTTTATGGCCGGCTTCTTTTATTTTATGCCGTGGCTTTTCGACAATGTCATAATGGCGCCATGCCACGGCGATTTTGCCCTTTATCGTCTGTTTGCCGACATTACGGGCAGCATTCCCGGACTTGAGGCGTTTTCGACCAGCGATTTCAACGTTGAAATCATCAACTATAATCTGACGGCTCAGTTTTTCACACACATCAATCTGTCGTTGTGGCTTGCCGTTGTTTTTGCGTTTCCCGTGCTGCTTTATCTGCTGTGGACGTTTGTCCGACCGGCACTTTACGAGAAGGAGGTGCGCGGAGCGCGAATCGCGTTCGCGCTTGGCACGGTGATGTTTTATCTTGGTGTTGCGGTGGGCTATTTCCTCGTGTTTCCCATCACGATGCGCTTCCTCTTCACATATCAGTTGAGCAGCACGATCCACAATCAGCTGTCGCTCGACTCTTATATGGACAATTTCTTGATGCTCAACCTTGTCATGGGACTTGTTTTTGAGCTACCGCTGCTGGCATGGACCCTGTCGGCCATCGGCATCCTTCGTCGTAAATTTTTCAGCCGCTACCGCCGCCACGCCGTCGTGGTGCTGCTTGTGCTTGCCGCCGTGATAACGCCAACCGGCGACCCGTTCACGCTGATGATAGTGTTCTTGCCTCTGTATCTGCTGTTTGAGGTCAGCGCGCTGATTGTAAAGAAATAGAATTATGACAAAAAAGACACTATATATATCAGACCTTGACGGGACACTGCTCAACAGCCAGTCGCAAGTGTCGGCAGCAAGCCGCGACATGCTCAACCGTCTCATCGCCGACAATGGCATCAATTTCTCAATCGCCACCGCGCGCACCCCTGCCACCGTGGTGCAGCTGATGCACGGCATCGACAGCCGTCTGCCGTATATCGTGATGACCGGAGCCGCCATGTGGCAGGATGGGCTTATCAACCAGACTTATCTGCGTCCGGAGGATGTTGAATGCCTGTCGGAGTTGAGCCGGAAGTATGGTATCCGTCCGTTTTTCTACACGTATAACGGCAGGGTGATAGAATCCTACCATCTGCCGACGATGGACGACTATGAGCGACGTTTTGTGAGCCAGCGCCGCAACTCTCCATACAAGCGTTTCCTTTTTCAGAACTCAATGCCTGTAGCCAAAAAGGAGCATACGATGCTCGTTTTTGTAGCCGGCGACTATGAGAAGATGGGAAATGTGTACAACGAAGCCAAAAGCCGGCTGAAATGCGAGATGACTTATTATCGCGACATCTTCAACTCTAAGGTGGGATTTCTTGAGGTGATGGCAGAAGGCGTGTCGAAGGCACGCGCTGTAGAGCGGTTGAAGCAGCAGGTCGGCGCCGACCGGGTCGTCGTGTTCGGCGACAGTCCCAACGTTTGTCGATGCGCAAGGTTGCCGACTTGTTTATCGCTCCGTCGAACGCGGTCGAGGAGGTTCGCCATGTAGCCGACGAGGTGACGCAGAGCAACGATGACGACTGCGTGGCTCGCTGGATAGAGAAAGACGTCGCAGCCCGGCAGTAACTAATAAAACAAAAAGCGAAGGCTGCTCCTGGCGGGGCAGCCTTCGCTGTGTATTGACGTGAGTGTCAGAATGCTATTTTGCAATAATCTTGCTGATCGTGCGGTTGCCGTCGGCACCTGTAGCCACAACGATGAGCAGACCTTTTGCGTCGACGCTCAGACGGTCGGCACGAGCCGAGCCAACGAGCGCGCCCGTAGTGGAGAATGCGTCGATGCGTGCAGCGCCATCAGCCGTCACAACACCGTCGGCGTAGCGGATAGCCAACGCGTCGGCGTCAATGCTTCCAACCGAGGCGTCGCCAGTTACAATCACCTGGCAGGTTGCAGTCTGACCACCGAAAGCCACAGTGATTGTAGCCTTGCCCGGTTTCAACGCAGTCAGTTCGATTTCCGCATAGTTGTCCTCGATTTCAGGCTCGCTTACGCTTACGGTCTCAGGGTCGGACGAAGTGAACGTAATGCCGGTTATGTCGTCAGCGCCGAACACTTCAACTTCAAGGGTAACATATTTGTCGTCGACACCCATAAGGATTTCATGCGAGTCGAGCGATACGACGCACTCTGAATTCTGGAAGTAAAGTTTCGGAAGAGCTTCAGTCTGTGCAACCCATGGAGAGTCGGCGTTTGCACCGAATTTGAATCCGATACCTGACAGGAATGCCTCGGTCAGCGCATCGGCGGTTACGGTTTCGCCATTGACAGTGGTGGCGCCGGAGTCTCCGCCGCATCGACAAGAGGGAAGGCAGCATAGTTGCTTGCCGAGCCCAGTCTCAGTCTTGCCAGCAGCCTCAGCATCGTCGGCCATGGTTGATCCGATGATGCGGTGTGCGCCTTTGTGAGAGTTCTCAGCTTTGTCAAGGAAGATGAACGAGCAGTCATTTCCGGCAACGTTACCCGATATAATCACTTTGTTGGCATTAGCCCAGTCTGGTTCCAAATATCCGGCTATGGCACCGAGTGAAACGAGATTTGTCCACTGGTTCGGTTCCGATACTGAAAGCTCAGCGTTGTTCACATAGCAATTCGTAATCAAGCTGCGTCCTGCGCTTCCAACAATACCATCCAACGGTGTTTTTCCGCCAACCGAGCCGTTGTAGTAAGCGTTGGTGATGTTGCTCGTATTGGAGTCGGTGGTTCCGGCGATGCCTCCAACAGCGGAAAGACCGCGGATTGTGCCGTTGACAACGCTTGACGCATTGATTGTAGACGAAGTAGACAGGTTGCCGACAAGACCGCCCACATTGCTTGCTTGCTCAGCGTCAAGATAGAGCTTGTCGATGTCGGTCGACGTGATTGACGAGTAGAGCGAAGCCTCTCCCACGATTCCGCCAAAAGGAGCATCAACAGAGTTGCCGTAAATATCGGCGCCGTAGACGTGCACATTGTCGATAGCCACAGCCATAGCGCTTCCCGCCAAAACCCCGGCATTGCGTGTTTTTGCCGAAGCGACGATAGTCGGCTTGACAAAGGACAAGTTTTTCACCTCGGCGCGGTCGGTCTCGCCAGTTCCGATGATTTGTCCGAACAGACCGATATGCGCGGCACTGCTGACCGGTTCAAGGTTAAGCAGTTTGTGGTTTTGCCATCGAAATGGCCAGAGAATGTAGCAATCGGCGACCACTCAACGTTCGACATATCGATGTCGTTCACGAGCTCGTAGTATGCCGACGGATTTTGAGCAATCATCATCAAGTCGCCCACGGTTGAAACCTTGTAAGGCGAAGCGGCTGTACCCTCGCCGCCTTTTTCAAACTTCTCGAACGGCAGGTTGTAGAAGTCGACCGAGGATGTTCCCTTAGCCTGGTTTGCGAAGCTGACAACCAAGCGGTTGTCGAGCACATCGCATACGCTCATGTCGCCCTTCGTGTCGTCGCCCTTGAATTTTCGCAGCACCTCGCCGTTTTCGTTTGCCACCCAAAGTTCGGTAGCGATGATACCCGTTTGCTGATTCTTGATTTTTGCAAGGAACAGGTATTCGTGCAGGTTGTCGGTGTTGAAAAGATAAGGGTTGAGGACAGTGCCGTTGACAAGCGGCATGAAGTTTTCGCCGTCCTGTCCGATGTTGAAACTAACAAAATGGTCGACCGAGCAGTCCTTGTTGAACCAGCCGATGCGCGAGATGACGTTTTTCTGCTCGTCGTAAAGACCGTTTCCGATGCCGAACACATATTGATATTCATCGCCCACAGGGTAGCGGTCGAAGTTGTCAGACAGCTGAGCGTCGCCCACCATAGCCGAGAATGTAGCCGCCACATCGCACGACGGGATGTTGACCATCTCGATAGCCTCCGACGAACCGCCGGTTATTATAAACCCATATTGCGACTTGTGGCCAGGGATGTCAGACAGTTTCTGCCACGACGACACCGCCTGGTTGATGACCGCAATCTTTTGCGAATCCTCGTTGTAGACCTCGAAAGTATAGGTGTAATCATCGTTTGCAACAGTGTAGTTCTGGTTTGTCACGATGAAATTCATCTTGTCGTCGCCCGAGAACGTGCCCTTGCACATGTCGGAAGCATCGTCGGAGAATAGACCGAAAGAGCGCATACCGTAGAGCGCGCCCTGTTCGGCTGCGACAGGCACCGATAAGGTGTTTATCTGGTTGAACTTCTTGTCGTACACCTCAAGGATGAAATGGTTGTCGGACGTAGCGATAGGGTCGTCGACCGTTTCATCGACAAAGAACGGTTTCTCATAGTGAGAGAACACGAAATACGGGTTGCCGTCGATGTTGAACGAGTTGAAGTAGGAGCCGGCGCTATAGTTTAGCAGCGTTGACGGCACGCTGAGCGTCTTTTCGACAGTCGGAGCTTCGTTCCAACCGCAAGGCTGCATAACAGAAATCTGAGTTTTTGCCACCCCATCTTCTTCAACAGCCTTCACCAGCGCGATGCGCTGATAAGAGTTGAACCCCTCCGAATAGTCGACAAACAAAGCGTTGTCGGCGTCGTATGTGCGCACAATCTCGCCGTTCTCGGTTGTAAACACGGAATTCGCCATACTGCTTGTAAGAAGCGTCGTAGCTATGGATGAACACCATCACCTCCCACGTCTTCTCATCGCGGTCGAAGAATTTTTTTGTCACCGACCCGAACGGCTCGATTACATTCACATTCTTGTCGTCTGGAATATCCACCTTGATAGTTGCCAACGTCTCGTTGTCGGCATTCATCACCGAGAATTCCGAGCCGGTGTATGTGTGGCGTTTCGGGTCGACAGAGAATTTCTGATAGTAAAACCACGATTTACCATCGGTTCCGGTGAGCAGTCCCCACCCCTCAGTGTTGCTGATGGCAGCGTCTGGCTCAGAGTTTGCCAGCGCCGCGCCCTTAGGCGAATTGCACACGCTTGACATTGTCAGTGCGCTCTGCTTTTTAGCGACAGCCGCAGAGAATGCGTCAGGCGAAGCCAATGCGCGGAACTTCTTGGCGGAAGCCATTCCCGTCGCGCCCGCTCCGGCGAGCATTGCCGCGAGAGTCAGATAGTAGATTTTTTTCATTTTCAGAATATTTTGGTGAATAATTTTTCGTAATCCCATCAAAGCGTTCTCCCAGTTGTGAATGATAAAAACGACACATAAATCGTTTTAATGCTATCAAAATAGCCTATTAACCGCAAAAGTATTATTTATTTCTATCAAAAGCAACTATTTTAGAGTATTTTAATAACCTCGAGCATTCCCGTCGTGTTTCCGGCGCGGGAATTTATGATATGCCAGACGGCAAGAAAGTTTGCAGTAAAAGCGAGTTTGTTTTGGAAAATTGCGGAAAAATGCCGAATATTGCAAATTGAATATGGAAAGTACAAGACAAGCAAAGATTGCACGACTGCTGCAAAAGGAATTGAGTGAATTGTTCCGTCGCCAGACCGCCGCTATGGGCGGAGTGTTGGTGTCGGTCAGTGGAGTTAGAGTGTCGCCCGACTTGAGCGTTGCCCGCGGATATCTGAGCATATTCCCTTCGGACAAGGCTCAGGACATCTTGGCGAATATCAATAAAAGTGCGAAAAGCATCCGTTATGAGCTGGCAAAGACGTTGCGCTATCAGTTGCGCAAGACCCCGGAGTTGTCGTTTTTCATCGATGACTCACTCGACTATATAGAGCATATCGACAACATCCTGAAACAAGACACCGCCCTTCACCGCAACGAAGGAGGCGAAGAAGAGGAATAATCAGAAATGAGACTGCTGCCGCTGAGAATAGCATTGCGCTACCTTGTGTCGAAGAAGTCGCACACGGCGGTCAGTGTGATATCCACCATTGCCGTGTGTGCCGTGGCAGTCACAGCACTGGCGATGATTTGTGTGTTGTCGGTGTTCAACGGCTTTCACCAGCTTGTCGACAGCAAGATGTCGAGCATGGAGCCGGCAGTCAAGGTTTCGGGCAAAGCGAGGGGTGTGATAGTCGACGCATCGGCGTTGATAGGGAAGATACAGAAGGTTGAAGGCGTTGAAGTCGCCGTGCCGACGGTTACTGAGAGCGCACTCGTGATTTATGGCAACCGTCAGATACCGATAGTGCTTAAAGGCATCACCGACGACTATGACCGTCTGACAAATCTGAAAAAACTGATAAAGCCCGACGGCAGGTTTCTGCTGACTGACGGCAACAGCGACTATTGCATAATGAGCATCGGAGCCGCCTTGACGCTCGACGCCCGGCCTGGGTTCGAGCCGATATGCTATATCTATGCTCCACGGCGTGTTGGGGCAGTCAATGTGGCGAATCCCGCCACAGCGTTCCAGCGCGTGCCCACATTTGTCAGCGGAGTGTTTGAGGTGCGCCAGGGAGCCTACGATCAGAATTATGTGTTCACGTCGCTTGCCGCCGCCCGAACGCTGCTCGACTATACCACCGAGGCGACAGCCATTGAGGTGGGTCTGCGTCAAGGCGCAGATGAAGGGACCGTCATGTCGGCGATAAGCAAAGTCGTAGGCGACGGCTACAAGGTTGAAAACCGGCTAATGCAGCACAGTCAGTCTCTGAAGATGATCAACGTTGAGAAATGGATTTCGCTGCTGTTGTTATCGCTCATCCTTGTTGTTGCGTCGTTCAACGTCATCAGCACGCTCGCCATCCTCATACTTGAGAAAGACGAGAGCATCCGTACGCTTCACAGCCTTGGCGCCGACAACCGTATGGTGGAACAGATATTTGTGGCGGAGGGATGGCTGATATCGATAGTCGGCGCCGTTGCCGGATTGGCAGTCGGAGTCGTCTTGTGCGTACTGCAACAGCATTTCGGGTTTATCCGGCTGAGTGCCGATGCGAGCAACCTTGTAGTCAACACCTATCCGGTTGCAGTCAGCGTTGGCGATGTCGCGATGATTCTCGGCATAGTGGCAGTTGTCGGACTTCTTGCCTCGTTGGCTACGACAAGGGCGATGCGCGGATATTTGTTCAGAAAATAGTGGTATGGGCATTGATGTTGCCCACGCAGGTTAATTAAGACTTATGTGAAGCATTTTGTGTGGCGGATTTTGTAGACTATATGAAACAATCCGTACATTTGCAATGTGTTTTTCATGGTATTAGATTTAAGGTTAACAAGATTGGTTGTCGTGAGACAATCAATTTTTTTTATCCTTAGTGGGATTTTTGGAATTTTATATATTTGCAGATAGGGCTGTGTCGATAGACACAGCCATTTAGTTGTTGCGGAAGTGGCGTGCCTCCGTCACGCTCCGCTTACGGAAAGGGAACGCCGAAGGAGTGGGGAAGTAGCGCATCTTCGAAGCGCCCGGTCTGTGTGGGAGCATCTGCCCCCATGCGCCCTCCGCTGGCGCGTCGTGCGGATGGGGTTATGATGTAGTAATGCGCCTCTGGCGCATCGTCGACACGCTGATGGTGGCATGCCAAGACCACGTCACGCTCTGCGGCGCATCGTCGACATGCTTATGGTGGCATGCCAAGACCCTGCCACGCTCCGCAGGCGCATCGTCGACATGCTGGATAAAAATGATTGCTACCTGAATTCTATAGAGGAAGTTTGTGGATAATTGTGAGTCCGTCGCGAAGAGGTATTATAACCTTTTCCACACGCTCGTCGGCAGCAACAAAATCGTTGAACTCAAGTATTCCCGCTGTCTGAGCGTCGAGTTTCTTTCCGTAGTCGACCACTTTTCCGTCCCACAGCGTGTTGTCGGCAATAATGAACCCGTCGGGGTTCACATAGTCGAACACCAAGTTGTAGTATTCCAGATACTGTCTTTTATTGGCATCCATAAACACGAGGTCGAACTTTCCACCCACCTGAGGTATTATGTCGCGAGCGTCGCCGATGTGCAGGTGGATGTTTTTCCCCTGTTGCGCCTGGCAGAAATGCTCTCTGATGAAATCCTCCAGCTCGTCGTCGATTTCGATTGTGTGCAGCTCCGCCCCCGGCACCAGACCTTCCGCCATTGCCAAGGCGGAATATCCGGTAAACGTGCCGAGTTCGAGAATCCGCTTAGGGCGGATCATTCTTACGAACATCTTCAGCAGTTTTCCCTGTAGGTGCCCGGAACACATCCTCGGTCGCAGATGGTATAGGTGAGTCTCCCGGTCGAGCCGGCTCAGCGTTTCGCCCTCCTTGTCGATGTGGCGCAGGATATATTCTTCAAGTTCTTCGGTCATTATTTCTCTGGGTTTTCGAGGTTTGGCAAGTCGTAATGGTCATAGTTTTCGAGCACGTCAGCCACACGGTTGATTTCAAGGAACGTGGTGCCCTTACCCTCGCCGAAACCACCGCCGAGGTATGCGATTTTGTCGTCGAGCGTAATGATGTTCAGTTCGATGAGGTGTTCCAGTCCGTTGTACAGATATGCGCGCGACGACGTTTCCTTTTTCTGATACATCGGGTACACACCGTAGCTCAGCGCCAACAGTCGCGGCACGTTCGGGCGGTAGCATATAGCGAGCGTAGGCGATATGCCACGGAAAGAAGCAATGTAGCGCGCAGTGCGTCCGGTGTAGCTGTCGGTCACGATAGCCTTCGCCCCGATTTCGTATTGCGCATCGACGGCACCGTGGGCAAGGAAAGTTGTCACATCGGCAGTGTCGTGGCAGAACAGCGTGTGGTTTACCGCGTCTTTCCGGCTTGACAGCGACAGCTCCGTCTCCTTTATGATTTTCGACATTGTTGAAATCGCCTCTACAGGATATTTTCCATAAGCAGTTTCACCGCTGAGCATCAGCGCATCAGCTCTTTGAAACACCGCGTTTGCGATGTCGGACACCTCCGCGCGAGTAGGGCGCGGGTTGCTGATCATCGTGTGGAGCATCTGAGTAGCGACAATGACCGGCTTGTGAGCGTTTACACACTTGCTAATCAGCTGTCGTTGCAGCACCGGGATTCTCTCCGCCGGCACTTCAATTCCGAGGTCGCCACGAGCAATCATGATTCCGTAAGACACCTCGAGAATCTCGTCGATATTGTCGATACCCTCCTGGTTTTCGATTTTAGATATGATTTTAATCGGGCTGTTGTTAGCGTCGAGAATTTTCTGGATGTCGAGCACATCCTGTCTTGATCGGACAAACGAGTGAGCGATGAAGTCGACCCCCATCTCGATAGCATATCCGATGTTCTGAATGTCGCGTTGTGTCAGCGACGGCAGTTTGATGCTTGCGCCAGGGATGTTCACGCTCTTTCTCGAACCGAGTTCGCCATCGTTCAATGCCGTGCAACACAGCGTTTTCCCGTCGATGCTGTCGATTAAGAAGTCGAGCTCGCCATCGTCGATGAGCAGGTGCATGCCCGCTTTGACGTCATTGGCAATGTCGGGGTATGACAGATGTATGTTCTGCTTGTCGCTAAGTTCGTCGGGCGCTCCGGTCACACAGACCTTGTCTCCGGCAGAGAACGACAGGTTTTCGTCGTCGACATTAGTCGTTGTTCTGATTTCCGGACCCTTTGTGTCCATAAGAATTCCTATTCTGTCGCTGACCGCGCGCACGTTGTTGACAATTCTTTGGAAACCTTCGCGTTGAATGTGTGCAGAGTTCATGCGCACCACGTTCAAGCCGTTTTCCGCCAACTGTTTTATAAAGTCCACGTCACAACGACGATCGGAGACAGTTGCGACAATTTTCGTAAATTTAGTCTTCATCTTGTACTTTTGGGCTTATAAAAATATATCTGTTTTTTTGTAAGACAGTGAATCTCAAGCGTTCATCAGAGCCATAACCGCCAGGCGGTAACTGTTGAGACCGAATCCGGCAATCACACCCCGGCATGCCCCGGCAATCATCGACACGTGGCGGTATTCCTCACGAGCGTGCACGTTTGAGATGTGGACCTCAACCACCGGCGCTTTCACCGCACGGATAGCGTCGCCGATAGCGATTGACGTGTGGGTGTAAGCACCCGCGTTGAGGACAATGCCGTCCACATCGAACCCCCGGTCGTGGATTTTATCGATAATCGCACCTTCGTGGTTGCTTTGGAAATATTCAAATTCTATGTCGGGGAAATCCGCAGTCAGCGTGTTGAAGAAAGTCTCAAACGAAGAATCGCCATAAATGCTTTTCTCTCTGACTCCCAACAAATTCAAGTTTGGTCCGTTGATAATAAGAATTTTCATAATCGCTTAGTCTTGGGGTTATCGAGGTTTTTCCGGCGGAATTGCTTACCTTTGTTGCAGCAGGATTCTCCCGGAACATCTGCAAAATTAATAAAACTATCCGTATTTTTCAACACCGCTATGACAGAATTACCCGACAACGCGACATTGGTAGAACTTTTCAACGCCCATTTGTCGTTGGAGAAAGGCTTGTCGGCCAACACGGTGGCATCGTATGACAACGACGTCCAGAACTGCTGTCAGTTTTGGACGAGAAAACGAGAGACTGCCGTCGGTCACCGAACCGTTGCTCCATGAGTTTCTCTCCGTGCTCCACGACATCGGCATCCATCCCCGGTCGCAGGCACGCATCGTGTCGGGCATCCGGGTGTTTTTCCAGTTTCTGAAAACAAGTGGATACACCGACCACAATCCCGCCACACTGCTTGAGTTGCCCCGTCTCGGGCGTCAGCTGCCCGACATCCTGGCCGTAGATGAGATCGACGCCATGGAGGCAGCGTGCGATGATTCGACCTATGAGGGCTGCCGCAACCGCGCCATCATCGAAACCACGTATTGCTGCGGACTTCGCGTGTCGGAACTTGTCGGACTGCAGATGTCGAAGGTGGACATCGACGAAGGGTATGTCACCGTAGACGGAAAAGGCAGCAAACAGCGCATCGTCCCCATCGCCTCATCGGCAGTCGACGCCATCCGCGCCTATCTGCCCCTTCGGTCAAACCTGACGCCCAAACGCGGCAGCGAGGACATCCTTTTCCTCAACCGCCGCGGCGGGCAGCTAACCCGCACAATGATATTCTACATCGTAAAGAAACTCTGCGGCGAGTGCGGCATAAGAAAAACATCAGTCCGCACACCCTCCGTCATTCCTTTGCCACGCATCTTCTCGAGGGCGGCGCCAATCTGCGCGCCATACAGGAAATGCTCGGACATGAGAGCATCACCACCACCGAAATCTACGTGCATATCGACCGCTCGTTCCTTCGGCAGGAAGTGGCAAACTGCCATCCCCGCAGCAGGAAGAAATAGGAAAAATCATTACCTTTGCAAAAATAAGCAGACACATTATGGCAAAAAGTAAGATATACGTTGTGTACGTTGGGCGTCAGCCAGGACTTTATGAGACATGGGATGAATGTCGAGCCGAGGTAGAAGGCTACCCCGGCGCCCGCTACAAATCGTTTTATTCCAAGGAAGAAGCCGTAATGTCGATGCGAGAGAGCGACGCATCGGCATCGATGGCGTTGCGCCAGATAGCCCGCCACCTTCAGGAGGACACCCCCGAGGTTGTAGCTCCCCGCACCAAAAAGCGTCGCCGTCGGTCTATCCCCCCGATGTGATACTCAACAGTCTTGCTGTAGACGCCGGCTGTATGGGCAATCCAGGGATAATGGAGTATCGCGGCGTTTATGTCCAGACCGGACAGGAAGTATTCAAAGTGGGGCCCTATCACGACGGCACCAACAATATCGGAGAGTTTCTCGCCATTGTCCACGGACTGGCGTTGTTGAAGCAAAAAGGCAGCAACATCCCCATCTACAGCGATAGCAAGATAGCCCAGAAATGGGTGCGCGACGGCAAATGCCGCACCACGCTCGCCCCCACATCCCGCAACGCCGAGCTGCTCGGGCTCGTGGCGCGCGCCGAGAAGTGGCTTGCCACCAACACTTATACGAATCCCATCATCAAGTGGGAAACCAAGCAGTGGGGCGGAGATACCAGCCGACTTCGGCAGAAAAGGATAGTCCCACAGAAGAATTTCCGGCAAAAAAGAACCAACGCAGGTGTCTTTTCCCCTTTTTACGGGAATCCAGACACGCTGCGTTTTATTTTTGCGGAAAAACACAAAAGCAATGAAAAACACAAAAAAGATTGAATTCAAGCCATTGACACCAATTGATGGCAACCGGGCAGAGGCCGTCAACGTGCGCCGCCGCGGAGACTGGATGGAAGTGACCGGCACCCCCGCCGCCGTGTGCCCGAAAACCACCGACGACCGTTTTCTCGGCGCCGACCGTCGCGGCAGCCGCACATACTACTTCATGCAGCGCAACGGAAAAGACGTAATAATGTCAGGCTACAGGCAGGACGGAACGTTTACCGCCGTTCAGCGCACCCTGTTTGCCGACGGCGGCAGCGTGACAGGATTTGCCGTCAGCGGAGAGTTTGTAGTGATGTCAACATCCGCCGGACTCCGCTATCTGCATTTCAACGGGTCGGGCTACGACAGCCTCGGCGGTATGGTAGAGATGCCGGAATTTGCGTTCGGCACCATCATGTCGGCAACGATAAGCACCGACATAGCAGGCATCACCCTCAAGGGGTCGTATCCGCAATGGAAAGGCACGTTGGCAGCATCCGACCGCAGTGGCGTGGAGCGCGCGTTCCGGTCAGCTATAAGCGAGTTGCAGACCGTCGCTTCGGCGGGAGGCTGCTGCCTGCAGCCAGTCGTGCTTCGCGTGGCATTGCGCTTGTGGGACGACAGTCTGCTTTGGAGCGGCGCAGCAGCATGCGTAGGCCATGCGTGGCAGCCCGAAACCCTTGCCGATGCAACGCCCGGCACCGTCAGCACCATAGACGGCACCACCCTCAGCGCAACGATGTGGCAGCCCACGCTGCACCTTGTCTCGTCGGGACTCGGACACTGGCGGCCGTTTGTCAAAGCCGTTGAAATCTATGCCACCGAAGAGACCTCCGACTTCTCCACAATGCGCTTCCGCTGCGAGCAGAGTCAGACCGGTCAGAAAACCTACCATCTGCGAATGCGGGCAGAGAACGACACCTCCGCACAGCTCCGCCAATCAGCCGAGGCACAGGAAATGCGTCTTGTGGCATCTATCACCGACACGAAAGCACTTGCGGAAGCACAGTGGCAGGCAGCAACCTCACAGATATAGGCGGCGGCAAGGTGGCTGTGGCAGTGATCCGCCAATCGACAGCCGTAGCCTGGCAGCCGACACCATCCAGATTCACGGCAAACACCCTCGATACCGTAGGCACCAGCCTGTTTGCCGGCAACCTTGTGCGCCATTTGCCCACCGCACCCCACTTCCTTTCCGTGGTCGACGCCACAACACTCAAAAACGGAGTGGCAAGCACCTATGTCAGTGTCGACATCGCCACCGAAGCCGGAAATGCAACCATCACCCGTTCAGCCCTGTTGGAACAATACAGCCTTCAGACCACCAACCTTGTGTCCTATCCCGACAGCCGAGCCCGCCGGCTGACACTGATTGTCGTGGCAGGCGGACAACGCTACAGCCGAACCATTCCCCTCACGCCGTCGGCCACCGGCAACTATGCCTACGCCACGCGTCCAGGCGGCTTCGCCATCCAGCCCGATACCTCCTCCTCAGTTCCGCCGACCACCGCCCGCTCCGTCGCCCAGCCAACCATACTGCTCCACAGCACCGGCAACCCACTGCAATGGACAGAATGCACTCGCGCCGACAATGCCGGAGTGCATGGCGTGATGCCAACGCTGCGCTACGGCGCGACGTGGATTATCGGCAGATCGCCAGTGTGTCTTCTCAGCGCCGACGGCATCCGCCTGCTGTCGTTTGACACCTCCGGACGTTGCACCGCCTCCACTCGAATCTCCCAACGGATTGTAGCCTCGTCGCGTCTTGCTGCCGTCACAGAAAACGGATTGGCATTTATCGACAGCAACGGACAGCTCTGCCGCTATGAAGGCACGCGCGTCACGTCGACCGGCGTCACAGTCCCGTCGGCAGAAGGTCTTGTCTATTCCGCCAGCCACGGCGAGTTGCTCGTGTATGGCGGCGGCAAGACAATGGCAGTGGCCCCCGACAACACCTTCACCCACCGCACGTCACGCTACCAAAGCCACGCATCCGGACTCCTGAGCGACAGCGACAACGTGTATGATCCCGACATAGAAGAGAAAAGCGCGCAAGCCGTCGACCTGCGCACCGACCAGACAGAATTGCCGTTCCGTCTGCGTCTGGCACAGTGGCATATAGACGCGTCTGACGCCGACGTAAGGCTCACCGTCTATGCCGAAAACGGCTACAGCTGTCACGGCGAGATGGTGTCAAGCCAGCGGTTGCGCGGTGCCGTCAGAGCCGTTGTCAGACAGCGCGTAGCCATGCCACGCAGCCGCACCGTCAGGTTCGGGCTTCAAGGTACGTTGCCTTCAGGAACAAGAATCTGCAATATAAATATGTCGTAAAACATATTTTGGGGCCGTGAATAAAAAAAAATTGCGTGTCGGCGTAAAAAAAATGAAGAAAAATAGTTGAAAAAAAATGAAACAATTTATCTTTGCGTGTATCTAACAAAGAATCATAATTCAATCTGTGTAAAAAACAAGGAAATGAAAAAACACAGCGACAATAACCCAAACCAGGAAACACAGAGACCGCCTCTGTGGGTTGTCATAATTGTGATAGCCAGCATCCTGCCGGTATTGCTTTGGCCGGTGTATATGTCGCGCTATGGTCTTCAACAAGGAGGTCAGACCGCCTTTCTTGCCGCCGCCTTTCCGATTTATATAGTGCTGTGCGGATACCTTGCATATAAATGCTATCAGTATAGAAGAGAAGTCACCTACGTGCTTCTCGTGATAATGTGGCTCTCCTACGGCGCCGCAGTTTTCCTATAAAAACCCTAATCTTAATAAAAAATACAAGACTATGATTATTGGAATTCCTAAAGAAATTAAGAACAACGAAAGCCGCGTGTCGATGACCCCGGCAGGTGTTCACGAGTTGGTTAAGCACGGTCATACAGTGTATGTGCAGAAAACGGCAGGCGAAGGCAGCGGATTCAGCGATGCCGACTACGAAGCCGTAGGCGCGGTGATGAGTCCAACGATAGAGGATGTCTACGCCAAGGCGGAGATGATAATCAAAGTAAAGGAACCAATAGAACCTGAGTACAAATTGGTGCGCAAGGGACAGTTGCTGTTCACGTATCTACACTTTGCCAGCAGCGAGCCACTGACCAAAGCATGGTAGAGAGCGGCGCCGTCTGCCTTGCTTACGAAACCGTCCGTATGTCCGACAACTCGTTGCCGTTGCTGATACCGATGTCGGAGGTGGCAGGACGAATGTCGGTACAAGAAGGAATGTATTTTCTTGAGCGTCCGCACGGAGGCAAAGGCGTGCTTCTCGGCGGCGTTCCAGGCGTAAAACCGGCGAAAGTGTTTGTGATAGGAGGAGGCGTTGTCGGCACAGCTGCCGCAATGACCGCCGCCGGCACAGGCGCCGATGTTACAATCTGCGACATCTCGATACGTCGCCTCGCGTATCTTGCGGATGTTATGCCCAAGAACATCAAGACGCTAATGAGCAATGAATACAATATCCGTCAGGAGCTTGCCGACGCCGATCTTGTTATCGGATCAGTGCTTATCCCAGGCGCCAAAGCGCCTAAACTCGTCACCCGCGATATGCTGAAGCTGATGAAGAAAGGCACAGTGCTTGTAGACGTGGCTATCGACCAGGGCGGCTGCTTCGAGACCTCGCATCCTACCACCCATCAGGATCCAGTGTATGAGATTGACGGCATAGTTCACTATGCTGTGGCAAATATCCCGGGAGCCGTGGCACGCACATCGCGTTCGCGCTCACCAACGCCACAATTCCTTATGCTCTGAAACTTGCCGACAAGGGCTGGAAACAGGCATGCAAGGAAAATCACGACCTTCTTGAGGGCTTGAACATTGTTGACGGCAAGGTGGTGTATAAGGGCGTTGCCGACGCATGGGGCTTGCCTTACACACCGGTTGAGGAAGTGTTGTAGAGAAACACATATAGATAAGAAGACAGGCGCGTTTCGAAATGCGCCTGTCTTCTTTTTGAGATGTTGAAGTGGCGTACCTCCGGCACGCTGCGCTCCGCGGCGAAGGGAATGTCGCTATGTCGGCCAGCAAAACTGCCGTATAATCAGCTAAATCTATCAAAAAAAGACACATTTAGCTGAA
>OKWD01000011.1_pt1 | contig 29616 bp, 29 predicted proteins | sample 1607011 | NCBI WGS metagenome assembly OKWD01 (sample SAMN04414077, study PRJEB24778) | human gut metagenome | material: faecal | host: Homo sapiens | reverse complement strand
CATTGTTCTAAGGACAGAATAATCTCTTTCGATTCTTTATATATAGCCCATGTCTGATGGCATGGGAAGAGAATTCATGTATCTGTCTTAACATGCAACTAATCGCTATTTTATCCCGAATTGGGGTATTATTCTACCTTTATTCTGCTTTTTCTCTGAAAAGTTGGCTTTAACTCTTTCTGATAAATTTCAGGTATTAGACCTAAGGTGCTTATGTTGAAGCATGTCTACTTATAAATTCCGCAGAAGTCGAGGATGATTTTGTCGTCGCGGCGGGGGAGCGTCTTGAATGGGTCGTGGGCTGTGAGGAAGACTACGATGTCGGCGCGGTCGTATGCTTCGCGGTAATCCGTCAACTTAAACACGTTGTGCTCCGTCACGTTAGGCTCAACGACAAGGATGTCGGCGTTGTTACAGCTTTGCATCACTTTTGTGGTGATGTATTTCGCCGGCGATTCGCGGAGGTCGTCGATGTTTGGCTTGAACGCGAGTCCCATCATTGCGACTGTTGGCTTGCGGTGGTTTTCGAGCTCGAAGCGGAGCATTGCGTTCTCCACTTTCTCGGCACACCAAAATGCCTTGTAGTTGTTGATTTCGCGCGCTTTTGCAATCAACTGGCTCTCAACGGGGAAGTCGGCTGTGATGAAGTATGGGTCGACGGCGATGCAGTGTCCGCCCACGCCGCATCCCGGCTGCAGGATGTTGACGCGCGGATGCTTGTTGGCGAGAGCGATGAGCTCCCACACGTTGATGCCCGCCTTGTCGCAGATGAGCGACAGCTCGTTGGCGAAGGCAATCTGCACGTCGCGCGAGGAGTTTTCGGTGAGCTTGCACATTTCTGCCGTCTTGCAGTTTGTGCGGTGGAGCGTGCCTTGCACGAATTGGCTGTAGAAAGCGATTGCCTTGTCGGTCGACGCCTCGTCCATACCGCCGATCACGCGGTCGTTGTGCACCAGTTCGTAGATTACGTTGCCCGGCAGCACACGCTCAGGGCAGTATGCTATGTGGATTTTGCCGCGCAGCTCGGGGCGGAGTTCGAAGATGAGCTTCGCCATCTTGTCGGTTGTGCCCACCGGCGAAGTCGACTCGATGACGTAGAGGTCGCCTTCCTTAAGGAATGGGATGACGGCGCGTGTGGCAGCCTCGACGTATGAGATGTCGGGCTCGTGGTTGCCCTTGAACGGCGTAGGCACCACCATGAAGTATGCGTCGCTCACCTCGGGGGTGGTGCTTGCGTGGAGAGCGCCTGAGCGCACCACGTCCTGCAGCATTTCTTCCATGCCCGGCTCCACGATGTGGAGGTGTCCCTGGTTTGTCATTTCCACTACTTTGGGGTTGATGTCAACACCCGTTACCTGGCACGCCATGCTTGGCGGCAATAATCGCTGTGGGCAGGCCGATATAGCCCAACCCCATAAAACATGCTTTCATTGAATTGTGTAATTAAAAGTAGAAGTCATTTTTTGGAATGTCCGCGCGTGCGGACGCTGCCGTCATCGCAGACAGACGGCATAGAGGAGTGTGCGCCAACAGCGTGCGCGCACAGAGGCGAGAATCTCGCCTATGATTGCCGCTCCCTCCGCGGCAAGTGCCTCGGGAGCGAGGGTGGCGGATGTGAGCATCGCGCCTTCGAAGCGTGTATGTCCGCTGCCCTCAACGGCTGAGGCGAATGCCGTCAGTCCGTAGCGTCGCAGCTTGTCGATGAGGGCTGTGCGCTGCGATGGCGCAAGGGCGCATATCGCCGTGGCAAACTCGCCCCAGCAGGCGGCTGTGCTGTGGTCGGGATGTTCCGCCACATGGGCTGTGAAGCGGTCGTCGCCGAGCGCGGCTGGCAACCGGTGTTCAACGAAGCCTTTATGCATAAGCGTGCCTGTCTCGGCGGTGGGCGTAAGGAAGCGGCGCAGCGGAGCGTTGTCCACGATGCTGTCGATGCGTTTGCGGTCGGAGGCGCAGAAATGTGCCAGCGAGCGGGCGTCGGCACGGTCGGTGTCGGTAACGCCGCGGGCATCCCGGCAGCACCGGTCATTATGTCACGCAGACAGTCGCAGGCGTCGTCGACGTGTCCTGCCTCCTCCAGACGCGCGCGCAGGCTGTCGGCAATGCGCAGCTGCAGGCTCGTCTCGGTCGAGGCGTGATGGTTTTCAACCACCGCCACGTCGTAGCGCATCACGTTAGACAACGCGATGGCCATCGATCCCACCTTGAAAATCAGTTTGTTGTCGCCGCCGATTTCGCGGATATAGCCTTCGTAGCCGGCAAACGGACCGCTCATGATGCGTATGCGGTCGGCAGATGTGAAGTTGCAGAATGGGGAGCAGAGCATCATCAGTTGCCCGGCGGTATTGTCGTTGAACAGGCGGAAGGCTGTCATCTCGCTGTCTGCCACCACCATGGCGTCTTTCTCCTTGCGCGACGAATCGACCATCAGACGCGACGCGACGCTCTTTTCGCGCAGCAGCGCCACAAGCTGGTTCTTGTTGCCGCGCACGAATACGAGTCCTGGCATAGTCAGCGCCATACGGCTCACGCGCTGTCCGCCGACGATGGCAAACTGCTGGCGCATCGGCAGATAGGTGTCGGCAACCGCCGGCTCTCTGTCGAGCAAAGCCTTCAGCATCTTCTCGCCTCGTGGCTGAGTGTGGACCACATACCAGTTCTCGCTCATTCTGTCTTGTTTAAACACGTATTCCCCGGCAAGGCGTATGCCTCCCGAGGTAATCAAAAAAACTGCAGAGTCTCCGATGGCGTTACAATACGCGCGGCATCGAAGGCAGTGCCTCTATGTCCTTGTTAAGCCCGGCAACGACAGCCGGTAAAGACACTTTCTTCATCATCTAATCTCTCTCGTGGCGCAACGTGATGCACCCAATCTTCCGCAAAGATATATAATTATTCTATATTTTGCAAAATAAATCTTATCTCACCTCGGCGCGGAGATGGTATTCGTTGCGCAGACGCTCGAAGGCGTCGGGATTGGCGCGCAGACGCCGGGTGTCGGCGAGAGGGTCGTAGGAGCGCATAATCGTGTCGACGCTGTCTACGTCGGCGCCGAGCAGCGGAGCGGCTGGATGCGGCTTGCCGTCGACCGCCACGCCATAGTGGCGTTCAAATGCCTCGAGAGCCATCGCCGTGGCGCGCTGCTTGCCTTCTGCCGAATATCCTGCGATGTGGGGCGTCGCCACGAAGGCGCGCCCGAGCAGCACGGGGTTTATGCGCGGCTCGTTCTCCCAGCAGTCGATTGCCACCGCCATCTCTCCGCCGTCGACGGCTTTGAGCAGCGCCTGCTCGTCGACGATGCCTCCGCGCGCGCTGTTGACGAGCAGACGGCAGTGGCTGAGACCTTCAAGGAAACGGCTGTCGGCGATGTGCCATGTGGCGTCGGCGCCACTGCGGGTGAGCGGTGTGTGGAACGTTATCACGTCTGCCTCGCGCGCCACGGTGGCGAGGTCGACAAAATCGCCTCCCTCACGGCGCTGACGCGGCGGATCGCACCGCAGCACGCGCATGCCGAGGCGCTCGCCCCAGCGCGCCACGATGCCGCCCACGTGTCCCACACCGACCACGCCGAGCGTCAAGCCACGCACGTCGCCTCCGAAGCGGCAGCCTATGACGGCATGCACATACTGCGCCACGGCTGGGGCGTTGCATCCCGGGGCGTTGGCCACGTCGATGCCCGCGCCGCGACACCACTGAAGGTCGATATGGTCGGTGCCGATGGTGGCTGTGGCTACAAACTTCACGCTGCTGCCGTCGAGCAGCGACGCGTCGCAGCGGGTGCGTGTGCGCACAAAAAGTGCGTCGGCACGCCGCACGGCATCGGCTGTGATTCCAGACGCCGGCAAATATGCCACATCACCGAATTTTTCAAGCAAACCCCTGATATATGGGATGTTTGCCTCAACGATTATTCTCATATCAGTTGCAATAAGTTCAACAGGTTGTAGATGACCGCCGGCGACAGGGCGACGCAGACAGCCATAAGTGCGAAAAACACGATGTAGAGCTTCGGCATCTTGCGGATGGTGAAGAAATGCGCCACCTGCACCGCCGCAAGCATGTTTGCCACCACCGCATACGCTTCAGCATGGCTCACGTCTGCCACCATAAACAGCACCGTGGCTACAGCCATCACGTTGACAAACCCATTGTAGGCACGCAGTTGCTGGCGGTAGGATATCAGCGTCAACGCGTTGGAGAGACCGAATATCGTGCCAACAGCCACCATAAACATCGGCTGGAGCAGCAGCCCAGCGTCCACTCCGCCGCGGAGCGTGGCTATGCCGCCAAGCAGGCCGGGCAGGCGCACCTGCGCCGGGTCGATCCATCCAAACGCCGTGGCCGTCCACACGGGCACCACGATGCCCACAAGCCACGGCGAGCAGCGTGCGCAGCGTGAAGATGCGCATCTGGAAAAATCCCACGATAAACACTGGTATATAAAGCGCGAACACAAAACTCTGCATGGCGCAGACCGTAAGAATCATCGTGATGAGAAACGCCACGCTCTGGCTGTCGCGCTGCTGAAACGTGCCAAACATCACGTAGGTGCACACCACAAGCGCGAGTGCGAGCAGCGTGGGCGTGCCGAGCGACGTCGACACCACGGGGTTTGACAGCGTGGCGCAGAGAAACACGGTGACAAACATCATCGTGTGCTCGCGGATAAACACGTAGGTCTTGTTGAGCCAGTTGAGCATCACGGCCGCCACAAACACCACCACCATATTCACCGCCCACGACAATATGCCCGACGGCAGCAGATGGTCGAGTCCGCCGCCAAACAAACCTTCGACCGGCGGCACGGAGGGCGTGCCGAAGAAAAGCAGCATGGCGTATGCCGCCACGATGCCCACAACGGCTGTGAGCCACGTGAGCACACGGCTGTTGATGAATCTGTTGATTTGCCGCCTCGCCCATCACTCGTCGCCGAATTTCTGCTGACGCACCCTCAGGATGTTTGACACATCAACCAAAAGCCCTCGGGTCCGCCGCTTTTAGGATTCTCAAACTTGATATAGTCAATGTCGCCCTCATACTCCAGATGTTCCGCCGCTTTGAAGTTCAAGCCGTTGGTAATCACATACTCATGCACCGGGCTGATCACCACCCACGGCTTCTCCTTAGTGCCTGTGCCGGTCGACATGATTGCCTTGATAAGGTTGTTGAGACGCGACTGCATGATTGCCGCACGGGTGTATTTCTGACGCTCCTTGAGCACATAGATGTAATATTCCATCTGCTTCAAGTCAAACGGATCGTCGGCGAGCGAGAGCTCCGCATATTTGATTATCGTGTCGCACTCCGCCGGAGTGTGGTGCTTCTTATAGTAGAGAGGCTGTATCTTTTTTGAAAATTCCGACTGGCGGTAGGGATCATAGTCCTCCGAAAACACGTATCCGAGATACAGATGGCGATATTCCTTGAGCGACATGTTGGTGTCGTTGCTCTGATACTTGCGCCACAACCGCTTGTAGTAGTAGTTTGAGCGCGGATTCTGGATATTGACGCGTATCGAGTCCATATTCACGTCGATTGGACGGAACTTGGTGTCTTTCCTGCCCTTTTCGGGCACTGCGCCTGCCCAAACCCACAGCCCGGCAAACAGCATTATAACCGCTAATAACTTTCTCATCTTCGTTAAAAATATTCCTTTAATGCGACATATTGTAGGCTGCCACAGCAACCATTATGGCGATGCCCGTAAGCGACACGCTTATCACCGTGGGGAAGCCCTTGGCACAGACATACTGCAAAAACGCTTCGACGGGAAACGCAGTGCCGCGCCTTTGGGTGTACGGGCGAAAAACACTCCGCCGGCAACCGCGCCTACAGCCGCGCTATCACCATCGAGGCATAGTAGCCCATCATCAGCCCAAGAAGCATGCCGGCAACCGACGTTATCAGCATCTGCGGCAGTCCCTGCGTGGCTTTGGTGAGCGCCGGCTGCTGCATGGAGTTGATGGTAACCACAATCACAACCATCACGCCCCAATAAGAAAGCGTGACGGTGGGCACCTCCATCAGTCCGCCCCACTGCAGCAACCACAGTCCGCCATAGGAGGCAAGCACCGACGGCACATAAGGCCTGACACATAGGTAAAGCCCCAAGCCAAGCAGCATCACGCCGAGTATAGTCAACAATACGTCCACAATCTTGCTAATTTTGCGAAGTTAGCAATTTCCCCCAATGCCGTGCCCCTTTTAACGTTTTATAGCACGAAGAAGCGCCGTGGGTGTCACCCACGCGCCTATATTCCATATCAAGTTGGTTTGATTATCTAACGACAACTTTTGTTGCTTTGCCATCGACAACCACTACATACATGCCACGTGCCACTGCAAACGTGCGCTCTGCCGAGTTGATTGCCACTGCCTGACCAGCTGCGTTGTAGACCGACACTGTCGCTGCGTCGCCGACAATGCGGATTTGTCCGTCGGCTGCAATTACGCCTGCTGCCTCTGCTCCTACCTGCTCACGCCCGACGATGTGAGATAGACTGCCTTGACGGTCTTGGTATTGAGGTCGACTGTCAATTTGTAAGCGCCGTTCTTTATCATGAATGCGCCGTCATAATACTTGCCGAAGTCGGTGAAATCAGTGTTGTCTGTCAATTCACCATCTTTGTTGTTCGGACACCAACGGCTGTTGTTTACTGGGCCCCATTCTGCGTCAATACCCGTAACAAAAGCGAAATATGCCAAATCTGCCTCAGCCTCTTCGCCTACAGCCTTGCCTTCCACCTTCAAGTCGATAGGATCGAACGTGAACACGCCCGGAGTTTCCGGATTGCTCTCCGCCATATAGCTGTCGTCGTCTGATGCCCAGTGGTGGCCTTCTGCCTTGTTGGATGTTCCAATCACATAAAGCTTTGTAGGAGCAATGTAAAGAGTATTGTCATCCAAATTCATACGGATAAAGAACGTTCCGACACCCACATTTATAGAGTTGCTGTTTTTGCTTACTGTAAGTTTCTCTGCCAAAGCGCCTTCTTGTTTATCATTTTCCAAGCCCCAACGGTTTCCGTTGATATACGTCCAACCTCCTTCATCATTGTTTTCAGCAAGAACTGACACGAAACCCAGATTTTCACGTCCAGGAGCTGTTGTCACGGTTGCAGACCAAACATTTCCACTTTCCCAAGTCATCGCGATGCCGCTGGTAGGATTCCATGCGTCTCCTACTTCATTTTGTCCAAGAATATACATCTTTGGCAATGAGAATGTGTATTTTGCAGCAAACTGACCACAGTGGTATTGGTAGATTGCAGCAGTGAATTCGTCCACCTTCTCTGCGTTGAGTGAAGTGCCATAGCTTGCGCTGGCAGAGCCCTCTGCAGCGTGAGTCGCCACTACGGTGTTGGTGCTTCTGTCCACAATTTGGAAGCCATCGGTGAAATCAGTTCCGGTAGGTTCGATTGAGTATTGAGTACCGTTGAGGGTAATCATGTCGATACCAGTAGAACCATTTATGCCGGCATCCGCAAGAGTTGTCCAGTTTGTTCCGTCAAAAACATATGCCTCTTTAACACCCTTGTCCTTAAGGATGATGGCATCGCTTTCCGGATCGTTTGTCAAAGGTTGTGCGATACAAGTGGTTTGGAAGTTGGCAAAAGCGGTTTCAATGACTTTGCTCTTTTCAACAACCTGGGCACTGTTTGCAAAGAACAATTTTACAATCTTATTACCATTGGACGGGCAGAAGAAAACGGCGCCGCCAGTCTCGCTTGTGATGTCGCCGACAACTTTGCCGAACACGTCCATACGGCTTGTGCTTGTCACGCCTTTCGGAATTGTTACATCAATTTCGGAAATAGCACCAGTTGCCTTATTCCAAATTTTCAACGAAGTCATTTTACCTCCCCATTTCCAGAGGTTGGCAACGAGAAGGTTGCCTTTGGAATCGACAGATGTGCATACGCCAGCCGCTCCAACTTCAAGTGTGTTCTTATTTGTGCCGTCGAACGTTGTGATCTTTTGCGCTGTCATGTCGTTGACAAAGACTTTTCCACCGAAGCCAACACCCCAACGAGCATTGGCGGCTGCAGGCAGACCCTTCGTCACTTTCCAATCCTGCGTAAGAGTTTGTGCCTGAACAGCTACGGCGGACGCAACAACAGCGAGTCCGCACACAAGAATGTGTTTAATTTTTTTCATAAAGTTAGGTTTTAGTTTGATTTATAAGTTTTAGTTAAGTTCTTCTATTATAAAAAAGTTAGGCCGTAGTCTTTTTTTCTTATTTTTTGTAAAAGTACTCATTAAAATCAATACCGCAACATTTTTATATCTTTTTAACTCACAATTATCTATTTTCAACATCCTGTATCGCGCTGACACCAAGAGACAGGCTAATACCTTCTGCCGCTCTATTGACACCACGTCGCAGCGCAGACACGATACTCCATAGTAACCCCCATTCGTAGGAGCGCAGCGATGACGCATGAGGTCACTGACCGCCACCCTGCTCATGCGCTTCGGAGATGTGCTACTACGCCAAAGGAGTCACTCTCTGCACCCGGAGAACGAGGGGATGTCCGCAGCGCGGACACGCTTTCAGTTAACCCCGGACCGCGTCCGGGGCAGAGCGACCAACGCAGCATGCACCGCAACGCGGTGCCGCTGAGGCACAAGCTTGTTTTTGTTTTTTGGATAAAACCGGCTGCGCCTCGGAAAAATCAAAATTTCAAGCAAGCTTGATTTTGCTTTTTCTCTCGGCTTGCACTAACTTTGCAAAAAATTTCTATGAAGAAGCCGAAATTGGAAGGGGTGAAAAATCTCTTGTTTGACTTGGGCGGCGTCATTATGGACATCCGCCGCGAAAATTGTGTTAAAGCCTTGGAGCAACTGGAAGTGAGCGGCATCGGCGAGATGCTGGGTGTCTACTGCCAGCAGGGCGCATTTCTTCAACTTGAAGAGGGAAAAATCACACCGGCTGAGTTTCGCGACTATGTGCGCGGCAAGTCTGCTCGCCCACTCTCCGACGAGGAAATCGACACGGCGTTTGACGCCTTTCTTGTGGGCATTCCTGTGGCGCGTCTCCATGCGCTCGAGTCGCTGCGCTGCCATTATAAGATATATGTGCTGTCAAACACCAACGCCATAATGTATAACCAGGCATCCGCCGCGAGTTTGAGAAAGACGGCAAACACCGCGAAGACTATTTCGACGGCATCTGCACAAGTTTTGAGGAGGGCGTGGCAAAGCCCGACCGCCGCATCTTCGAGGCCGTGATGCGCAAATTCGGCATACGCCCGGAAGAAACGCTGTTCTTCGACGACTCGCAGACCAATCTCGACGCGGCAGCGGAACTGGGATTCAAGACGTGGCTTGTGGCTGAAGGTACGGAATTCATGGAAGCGTTCGGGGAGTAATGGATACTTTTTTCAACAAGCAAGTCCCCGACAACATGCCGCCGTTAGCGGCAACGATAGGGATGTTTGACGGCGTGCACCGCGGCCACCGCCTTGTTGTCGACAATCTGCGCCAAGCTGCGTCGGCACGAGGATTGAAAACCGCCGTGTTCACCTTCCCCAACCATCCACAGCTGCTGTTTCACCCCGACTGCGGACTGCGGCTGCTCACAAGCCCGGAAAAGAAGGCTTCGCTGCTGGCGCAGACGGGCGTCGACTACACTTTCTTCCTCTCATTCACTCATGAATTGGCAGCGATGACTGCACGCGAGTTTATGACGTTGCTGCACTCCCGCTACAACGTGAGGCTGCTCGCCGTGGGTTACGACCACCGCTTCGGACGGCGGTCGGACGAGACTTTTGCCGACTATCAACGCTACGGCGAGGCGATTGGCATCGACGTGATAACCACTCCCGAACTCAGCGGCGACGGCCACATCAGCTCGTCTGCCATACGCCGACGGCTGGCTGAGGGCGACGTGAAAGGCGCCGCCTCGATGCTCGGACACCGCTACTGCATTGCCGGCAAGGTTGTGGACGGCAAGCGCAACGGCCGCCTTATCGGCTTCCCCACCGCCAACATCGACCTTGACGGCATACCTCTGCTCGTGCCGCCCGACGGCGTATATGCCGTTAAAGTATCGGTCGACGGAGCGACATTCGGTGGTATGCTCAACATCGGCACTCCGACAGTCGACCATGCAACGCAACGCACCATTGAGGTGAACATCTTCAACTTCGACAACGAGATATACGGCAAGACGGTGAATCTTGAATTTGTTGACCGTGTGCGCGACGAGCGACGCATGAACGGACTCGACGACCTGCGCCGGCAACTACAACTCGACCGAAAAACAATTGAAAATATATTAACACAATCTTCAGAATATGAAAATCATTAATTTTGCCGACGAGCGTTCGCTTGTCAACGTTTTTATGCGCGAACTGCGCGACGAGAAAATCCAGAAAGACATGTTGCGTTTCCGCCGCAACATTGAGCGTATTGGGGAAATTGCAGCCTATGAGATTTCAAAGACACTCGAATTCAAGACCATCGACACCAAAACTTGCCTCGGAACGGCAAAAAGCCATGTGGTGGACGAAAACTGTGGTTATCGCCACCATCCTGCGCGCCGGACTGCCTTTGCATCAGGGCGTGCACAACTATTTCGACGGCGCTGAAAACGCTTTCGTGTCTGCCTACCGCAAATATGTGAGCAAAGACGATTTCCGCATCCACATCGAGTATATCGCCGCTCCACGCATCGACGACAAGGTGCTGATAATCACCGACCCTATGCTCGCAACAGGATCATCGATGGAGCTTGCCTACGAGGCGCTGCTGACAAAAGGCAAACCTTCGAAGGTGCATATCGTGTCGGTAATCGCCTCGCAACAGGCTATCGACTTTATCCGCGACAAATTTCCCGCCGACACCACTCTGTGGGTGGCTGCCATCGACGACGAAGTCAACGAGCACAAATACATCGTGCCTGGACTCGGAGATGCCGGCGACCTCGCGTTCGGTAGAAAAAGAAGGTTAACGGATTAAACCTTTTCCGCTCATCTTCGTTCTAAAAGATATCAACTTAAAAACTGAAGAATGATGAAGAGACTTCTTACAACAACCCTGCTCAGCATCGTGATGCTGCTTATCTGCGCCCCAGGCGCGACAGCGTCAGACAGAGCCATTGCCTATCACGACCTGCCTCTACGCGCACAGTCGTTTGTCAAAAAATATTTCAATCCGCACAAGGTGGTGCTCGTGAAGGAAGACCGCGGTTTCCGCGACACCGACTACGATGTGAAGTTTACCGACGGAAGCGAGATTGAGTTCAACGGCAGAGGCGAATGGACCGAGGTGAAATGCCCTAAAGGTTTGAAAAACGGCATCATACCAGTGCAGATAATGAACTTTATGAAACACCGCGGCTATCTGAAACATGGCGTGAAGCTGTGAAGATTGAATACAGCCGAAAGGGTTATGAGGTGAAACTGAGCAACGGAACTGAGCTGGAATTCGACAACCGCTTCAATCTTGTCGACGTGGACCATTGAGGAATTTTCAAAAAAAAGTTTTGGCGTTTCAGAAAATTTGCCGTAACTTTGCGCCACTAAAACCTCGATACCCGGGTGGCGAAATTGGTAGACGCGCTAGTTTCAGGTTCTAGTGGTGTAACAACCTTGTCGGTTCGAGTCCGATCTCGGGTACACAGAATAGCTGATAATCTTTTGATTGTCAGCTATTTTTGTTTTATCAGCCAGAAACAAGCAATACTGCTATTTTTTAGATGCGGAAAATCCTCGCCACGGCGATTGCTGCCTTCACCATCCATAAAGGCAGACGGTCGGCGAGCAGAAAACACAGCCGGTAGACATACGAAATGTTGCTGAAACTCCAGATATGCGCATTGGTTTCGGGATAGGTCGACCGCCAACACACAATGTCGCGGTGGCTGCCTCGGAGCATCTTTATCTTTGCCGTAAACCGTGCGAACAGAATGAATTGCGAATAGCGTTCGGCGTATGCCGGCGGCATCGAGGCAAACCAACGGTCCATCCCGTCGACAAACGCAAGATGGTCGGCAAGCACACGGTCCATTCGCTCGGTCGACAACGAGTCTGTCGTTTCTTTACGATAATGATAGAACGGACGGTTGTAAATCACTATGCGGCGCGTTGCAACAACCACTCTGAACCACAGCCCCAAATCTTCCCAACAGTTGACCCCCTCAAAAAAGCGGATGCCGTTGTCAACAATCACGCTGCGGCGTATAATCTTGTTGCACAATGAGCAATGAAGCGTGTCGAGAGGCATATCGTTGAGCTGTGGATAGTCGAGCGAAGGGAAACCCACCGTGTCACAACGTCCCTTGCCCTTCTCCAAATAATACGGGGTGCACACCACGTCGGCGCCTGTGGAATCAGCCACGCGCAGCATCGTGCCATACATCTCGGCATCAACCCAGTCGTCTGCGTCACAATGGATTACGAATCTCCGCTCGCCGCGCTCAACACCGCGCTGCCGTGAATATGCGCTGCCTCGGTTGATGTCGTTGCGAAGCACCGTCACCTGGTCGCGCCGCTGCTGATAGCTCGAAACCACCGCCTGCAGCACCGCCTCGGAAGCATCGGTGCTGCTGTCGTTGACAAAAATAAACTCTATGCCGCCCGACAGCGACTGACGCATCAGCGAATGCACACAATCTCCGATATGCCGCTCCGCATTGTAGAATGGAACGACAACCGAGAGCCGTATGTCTGTTTTCGCAATGTCCATAGATACATACAAAGTTAGTGATTTCGCCGATAAAAAGAAATATATTAACTTTGTGTTATTAAAATTTATTGTTGTGGCAGAAAAAAAAAAAAATTGTTGAAACTCCGCTGATGAAGCAGATTTTCGAGATGAAGAAAAACATCCCGATGCAATCATGCTGTATCGTGTGGGCGACTTTTACGAAACATTTTCAACCGATGCCGTCACGGCTTCGGAAATATTGGGCATAACGCTCACAAAACGCGCCAACGGCCCGGGACAGCACATCGAACTTGCCGGGTTTCCCCACCATGCGCTCGACACATATCTGCCAAAACTGGTGCGCGCGGGAAAGCGCGTTGCAATCTGCGAGCAACTTGAAGACCCTAAACTGACAAAAAAAACTCGTGAAGCGCGGCATCACCGAACTGGTGACTCCGGGAGTAGCCATCAACGGAAATATGCTCGACTACCGCGAGAACAACTTCCTCGGTGCGGTGCATTTCGGAAAAAACGCCTGCGGAGTGGCGTTTCTCGACATCAGCACCGGTGAGTTTCTTACCGCCGAGGGCACAATCGACTATATTGACAAACTGCTCGCCAACTTCTCTCCGAAGGAGGTGCTGGTGGAGCGGTCGTGCAAAAAACGCTTCGACCAGTCGTTTACGGCTAAATATCTGACGTTTGAACTCGACGACTGGATGATGACCGGCGAGGCTGCTCACGACAGGCTGCTGAAGCAGTTTGAGACAAAAAATCTGAAAGGTTTCGGGGTCGACAAGATGCATAATGCAATTGTTGCTTCGGGAGCAATTCTGTTCTACCTCGACCTGACTCAGCACACTCAGATTTCACACATCACGTCGCTCGCTCGCATCGAGGAGGAGAAATTCGTGCGTCTCGACCGCTTTACGGTGCGCAACCTCGAGCTGGTGGAACCAATGTGCGAGGACGGCAAAAGCCTGCTCAACGTGATTGACCGCACCGTATGCCCTATGGGCGCGCGCCTGCTGCGACGATGGACTTTGTTCCCGCTGAAGTCGGTGAAGCAAATCAACGACCGGCTCGACGTGGTGGAGCATTTCTTCAAAGACCGCGAGGGACGAGAACTGATTCAACGCCAACTGGAACTGGTCGGCGACATGGAGAGGCTGGTGTCGAAAGTGGCGGTGGGAAGAATCTCGCCACGGGAGATGGTGCAGATGAAAAATGCGCTCAACGCGGTGGCGCCGATAAAGGCTTATTGCGAAGATGCCGACAATGCCGTGCTGCGGTCGTTCGGCGAGCAACTGAATGCATGCGCCTCCATACGCGACCGCATTGAACGGGAACTGAACCCCGACGCGCCAAACGCAACCAATAGGGGCAACGTGATCAGAACCGGCGTCAACGACGAACTCGACTCGCTACGCGAGATTTCATATTCAGGAAAGGACTATCTGCTGAAAATACAACAACGTGAGAGCGAGCTGACGGGTATCCCAAGCCTGAAGGTGGCTTACAACAACGTGTTCGGATACTACATCGAGGTGCGCAACACGCACAAGGACAAGGTGCCGCCGGAATGGATTCGGAAGCAGACTCTTGTCAACGCCGAACGCTACGTCACTCAGGAGCTGAAGGAATATGAGGAGAAAATCCTCGGCGCTGAGGAGAAAATCCTTTCGCTGGAGACTCGACTGTTCAACGACCTGGTGGCTGCCGTGGCGACATACATCCCTGCAATCCAATTGAATGCGTCGCTCGTTGCCCGGCTCGACTGCCTGATGTCGTTTACAAGGGTTTCTATAGAAAACCGATACAACCGACCGGATGTCAACGAGTCGCTCGACATCGACATCGTCGAGGGACGACACCCTGTTATCGAAAAGCAACTGCCGCCGGGCGAGTCATACATCGCCAACAACGTGACTCTCGGGAACGAGTCGCAGCAGATTATGATGATCACCGGTCCCAACATGGCGGGTAAGTCGGCGCTGCTGCGACAAACGGCTCTCATCGTGCTGATGGCACAGATTGGATGCTTCGTGCCTGCCGACGCCGCGAAAATCGGCATCGTCGACAAAATATTCACCCGCGTCGGGGCTTCCGACAACATCTCGCTAGGCGAGTCGACGTTTATGGTGGAAATGAACGAGGCGGCTTCAATCCTCAACAATCTGAGCGAACGAAGTCTTGTGCTGTTCGACGAGCTGGGACGGGGCACGAGCACATACGACGGAATATCTATAGCGTGGTCGATTGTGGAGTATATCCACGAGAACCCTCGATTTCACGCAAAAACGCTCTTCGCCACCCACTATCACGAACTCAACGAGATGGCAAAAACGTTCAAACGCATCGCTAACTTCAACGTGTCGGTGCGCGAAATCGACGGAAAGGTTGTGTTCCTCCGAAAACTCGTGGAGGGAGGCAGCGAACACAGCTTCGGTATACACGTGGCGAAACTCGCCGGACTGCCGCCGGCAATCGTCTCCCGCGCAAACGAGGTGCTTCACCATCTTGAATCGGCAAACTCGAAGGATGCCGCGGCGCAATGCCTCTCGGAAAATGGACGAAGGCAGTGGAAAGGGTGTACAGCTGTCGTTCTTCCAACTCGACGACCCTGTTCTGAGCCAGGTGCGCGACGAAATCCTGAACACCGACATAAACAACCTTACGCCAATGGAGGCGCTCAACAAACTGAACGACATAAAGGCAATAATTACTGGCAAAAAGGGGTGATTTGAAAAAATCAGAAATTTTACATATCTTTGTATTACATGGCAAACTAAACTGAAAAACTGCTCGTGGAAAATATTGACTATAAATCCTTACATCTGACTCCGGAACAGGAGGACCAGAACATTGAAGCCGCCTTTCAGGACGTGCTCGACGGATACCTGCACAGCAACCACCGCAAAAAGGTGGAAATAATAAAGCGCGCATATTCATTCGCCAAGGAGGCGCACAAGGGCATACGCCGGCGGTCGGGCGAGCTTTACATCCTACACCCTATCGCCGTGGCGAAAATCGTGAGCCAGGAAATCGGTCTCGGATCTACGTCGATATGCGCTGCTCTGCTGCATGACGTGGTGGAGGACACGGAATACACTGTCGAGGATATCGAGATGAACTTCGGCAAAAAGATTGCTATGATTGTCGACGGGCTGACAAAGATTTCAGGCGGTATTTTCGGCGACAGGGCTTCGGCTCAGGCGGAGAATTTCAGGAAACTGCTGCTGACAATGGCGGAGGACATACGCGTGATTCTTATCAAAATGGCTGACCGTCTGCACAACATGCGAACTCTCGGTTCGATGCTGCCGAGCAAGCAGTATAAGATTGCTGGCGAAACGCTCTACATCTACGCGCCGCTCGCTCACCGACTCGGTTTGTTTGCCATAAAAACCGAACTTGAGGACCTGAGTTTCAAATACCAGCACCCTGAACAATACAAGGAAATCATCGCGAAAATCAAAAAAACCGACAAAGACAGGCAGATGGTGTTTGAAAACTTCGCCGCGCCAATCCGAAAGAAACTTGACGCTATGGGGCTCAAATACTCGCTGTCAACCCGCGTGAAGTCGGCTTTCTCTATCTGGAACAAAATGGAAACCAAACACGTGCCGTTTGAGGAGGTCTACGACCTATACGCTGTGAGAATCGTGTTTGACTGCTGCGAAACCGACAACGAGAAGACGATTGCTGGAGCATATACTCTGCAATTACCGACATTTACAAGCTGCACCCTACCAGAACCCGCGACTGGGTAAGCACGCCGAAGGCAAACGGATACCGTGCATTGCACCTGACAGTGATGGGCAACGACGGAAATTGGGTGGAGGTGCAGATCAGAAGCCAAAAGATGGACGACATCGCTGAACGCGGTTTTGCAGCCCACTGGAAATACAAAATCGGTGAAAGCGACGAGGAGTCGGAACTCGAAACGTGGTTGAAAACGATTACCGACCTGCTGAAGGAGCCGGGGCCGAACGCGGTCGACTTCCTCGACACTATAAAACTGAACCTGTTTGCCACCGAGATTATCGTGTTCACGCCTAAGGGCGACCTCGTGACGCTGCCTAAAGACGCTACGGTGCTCGACCTTGCATACAACCTGCACTCCGAAATCGGTTCGCACGCCATTGCTGGTAAGGTGAACCACAGGCTGGTGCCTATCTCTTACAAACTGCAAAGCGGTGACCAGGTGGAGGTGCTGACGTCAAAAACTCAGAAACCTGTCCCGGAATGGCAGTCGTTCATTTGCACTGCCAAAGCGAAAACAAGACTGGAGGCGGCGCTAAGAAAGGAACGGAAGATGCTGATTGAGAAAGGCGAAAAAATGGCGAGAAAAGCGGTCGAGGGGGTGTCACCGGAAGATATGCGCAGTTTATATCAAAACTGATGGCGCATTTCCACATCACTACACGCGACGGTATGTATCTCGCTATCGGATGCGGACACATCGAAATCAACGAGGGCATCGTGAAGGCGCTGTGCAAAAAGCAGAATCTGAGGTTGCTGAACCGCCTGTGGCCTTTCGGCAAAAAGCCTGCCGACGACTCTGCCCAACACGCTGCCGACCATTCCCTTCAGAAAGAAATCGACACGAAAAAGGTATACGTGCTGCGATCTGTGAACGGTGTGCATAACTACAAGATTGCTCAATGCTGCAACCCGATTCCTGGCGACGACGTGGTGGGATACATCGACGACGACAACAACGTGGTGGTTCACAAAATGGACTGCGAGACGGCGACAAGACTAAAGAGCAGTTTCGGAAACCGTCTGGTGGCTACCCAATGGGAGGAGTCGCCGCAAGTCACATCATTCTTGGCTACAATCCACATCGAGGGAATCGACAGGATGGGCATCCTGCAGGAGCTGATACATGAGATTTCAATAAATATGTCTATCAACATCCGCAACCTCAACATCGAGGCAAACCAGGGCGTGTTCACGTGCAACCTTGTGGTGCGCGTGTCAGACGCTGCCATTGTTGTGAGGATGTGCCGACCAAATAAAGAAAATCAACGGTGTGAAATCAGCTGTAAGAACCAGTTAATAAAAAAAAAACGAGTCTATGAAAGAACTGAAAAAAGTTTTCGCCAAAAAATTCTGGATTCACGTAGCGTTCTTTGTCGCTGCCGTGGCGGTTATCCTATATTTCGTGCCCGGACGCGCCCATAAGAAATTCGTTTACGAAGTGGGAAAGCCCTGGACGGCGCCGGCTCTCTACGCTCCTGCCCAGCTGGTTGTTGGACTCGACGCGGCTTCGGAAAAGGCGATAAAGGACAGCATCATCAATTCTTTCATACCGTTTTTCAAACACAACACAAACATCGAGGCGGAGATCCAATCGAAAATCAGCCGGACGCCTATGCTGATGCGTAGCGAAATCAGCAATGCCGTGCGCCAAGTGTATGCCGACGGAATCGTCGACAACAGAGTCTACGATTCTATTCAGAGCAACAAACTCCCAAGCCTGAAGGTGGTCGACAATGAAAACAGGGCGCAAACCCTGTCGACCGCAAAAATGAGGTCGGCAAAAGCGGCTTATGAATATATCGACAAGCAGGTGCATGGTGTGCTGTCTATGTCGACACTGAACCTCGCCGAACTACTAAAACCGAATTACGCGGAAGACTCGCAGAGAAACAAGGAATACCTGCAGGGCGAATATGCCCGCGCAAGCATTCGGGCGCCTATCGAAAAGGGTGAGCTGATAATTGCCCGCGGTGCCAAAGTGACGCCGCAAAACGCGCTGGCCATCGAGGCGTGCGAGAAAATCCTTGAAAGCGAGACGACTGGAAAGTCGCACTATCCTATCGTGGGAAACACGATTGTGGTGCTGATGCTGTTCTTCCTTCTTTTCCTCTATTTCTTAATCTACCGCCGGCAGGCAATTCTCGAAAACAAGAGGAAACTGAGTTTCGTGCTGTCGCTGCTGACTGCCGTGACCATCGCATCCTACACGCTGATGCACCGCGTGGTCTACGGCCCGATGCTGATGCCTATCACGCTGATTCCTGTCATCGTGGTCACGTTCTTCGACTCGCGCACTGCCTTCTTCTTGTCGATGGTGCAGGTGCTCCTTTGCAGCCTGATCGAAGAGGGGGCGGCGCAAGGCAACTTCATCATTATGCACACGGTGGCTTGCATCGTTGCCATCGACACTCTGCAGGAACTCACAAAACGCTCGCAGCTGATACGCACTGCAATCTGCGTGTTCCTGTCATACTCAATCATGTATGCCGCTTTGACAATAATCGAGGAGGGAAACATTACCGCAATCGACCTTCACACGTTTGCATGCTTCGCAATCAACGCGGTGATGCTGTCGTTTGCATATGTGATTATTTTCGTGTTCGAGCGTGTGTTCGGTTTTGTGTCGAAAGTAACGCTCGTTGAGCTGGCCGACATCAACAATCCTCTCCTGCAGGAACTGTCGGAAAAATGCCCGGGAACGTTCCAGCACTCCGTGCAATTGTCAAACCTCGTGGCGGAGGCGGCACGCGAAATCGGGGCGAACTCGCAGTTGGCGCGTGCCGGAGCGCTGTACCACGACATCGGTAAAATGGACAACCCGGCTTTCTTCACCGAAAACCAGCACGATGTGAACCCTCACGAGGTGCTGACTCCGGAGCAAAGCGCGAAAATCGTTATCCGACACGTGACCGACGGGCTGAAACGTGCCGAAAAGGAAAAACTGCCTATGGAAATCAGAAATTTCATCCTTGAGCACCACGGCAGAAACCTTGCCAAATATTTCTATACAACTGCTTGCAACAACAACGGTGGAAACCCGGTCGACCCGACGCCTTTCACATACCCTGGCCCGAATCCGCGCAGCAGGAGACGTCGTTGCTCATGATGGCTGACGCAACCGAGGCGGCTTCGAGAAGCCTGAAGGAATACAACGACGAGACTATTTCAAACCTTGTCAACAAGATTATCGACGGGCAAATCGCACAAGGCTGATGAAAGACTCGCCGCTGAGTTTCCGTGATGTGGAGGTGGTGAAAAAGGTGTTTATTTCTCGACTGCGTACAATGTACCACACCCGAATTTCATATCCCGAGCTCAAAAAACCTGCCGCCAAGCCTGCCCAATAACTCCGATTCGCTTGGAAAAGTGTAGCAAACCGCCTGCGATTCGTTCCGAAAAGTGTAACGAACCACCCATAATTCGCTTGGAAAAGTGTAATGAAGCCTTGCACATTCGCTTGGAAAAGTGTAATTTCGCATTAAAGAATAACGGAAGAAGATATGCTTAAAAGAAAGATAGAGAAATATTTAGGCCAGTGGAAAGAAGCCGCCGACAGGAAGCCACTTGTGATAAAGGGCATACGGCAGTGTGGAAAGACATATATTGTACAGAAATTTGCGACCGAGAATTATGAAAGTGTTGTCTATATAAACTTCATTCTCGAGCCCGACAAGAAGTCAGCATTTCACGGCAATATCGATGTCGACACCATCATCCTCAACCTGTCCGCCTTGATTCCCGGTTCACGTTTCATCAATGGGAAAACATGCATCATCCTTGACGAGATTCAGGAGTGCAAAGAAGCGAGAACCTCCTTAAAATCGTTTTGCATCGATGGTCGATTCGATATCATTGCCACTGGGTCGCTGTTGGGAGTGAAAGGTTACGGCAAAACACCAAAGAAAGACATCGATGGAGGACAAGATTCCGTACCTGTCGGATATGAGACGGTAATCGAGATGTTTCCTTTGGATTTTGAAGAATTTTTATGGGCAAACGGCATCAATGACTCCGTGATTGACAACGTCAAGACATGTTTTGACAACGAACAGGCCGTTGCCGAAGGCATCCATCGCGCGATGATGGAACTGCTTTATAGATACATCATTGTCGGAGGTCTGCCAGAGGTGGTCAACTGCTTCATTGAGACTAAGAACATCGAACTCATATACAATAAGCAACGCAATCTTATATCTGAATATGAAGAAGATATGGTTAAATATGCCGCTGATACCGACAAGCCACATATTCGCGAATGCTTTGAATCTATCCCCCAAGCAACTGGCAAAAGAAAACAAAAAATTCCAGTATTCGGTGGTCAAAAAGGGTGGGCGTGCCTCGCAATATTTGGGATGCATCCAATGGCTGGAAGACGCAGGAATAGCCCAAAGATGCTACAACACGACAATAACAGAATTGCCGTTGGACGGCAACGCCATTACTGATTGCTTCAAGCTGTATACCACCGACATAGGTCTTCTTATGGCAATGTTGGACTATGGCACACAGGCCGACATCCTTAAAGGAAACCTTTTAGGCTATAAAGGCGCTATATTCGAAAACATAATGGCAGACTTTTTATGCAAGTCAGGGCAACGGCTATACTATTTTCATAAAGAAAGTGGGCTTGAACTCGATTTTTTGGTTAGATTCAAAGGGGAATGTGTCGTCATTGAAGTCAAATCAAAAACCGGCAAGGCAAAAAGCATGAATACGATTCTAAAGAACAAAGCGATATATCATGTCAACAACGCCATCAAACTTGGCCAATATAACGTAGGGCGCGATGGAGACGTACTAACAGTCCCGCTCTATATGGGATTTCTGATACAGGACAAACTTACGGACGTAATCATTCCTGATGTAGATTTAACCGCAGCTATCGTGTAAGCACCGACTGGATGGCGGAATATCGGCAGCGTAATAGTGTGGCGTACCACTGGACGCCACGGAAATACGCGACAATCTGCCGTGGTGAATGAGGCGCATAGCGCCGGCAACAAGTCGGAACTGCTGGCCTTGGCCTGCAGCGTAGCGCGGGCAGAGCAGACAGCCGCATAGCGGTTGCTCGCTGCATGGGTGGCGGAATCCACAGCATCGGCAGGCGAGGCTTCGTGCCGGAGGCACGAGACTTACTCCTAACCCATTACGCGGAGCCTGCGGAGCGTGATGGGATTATACCGGTCAACACCATATGCGTGCCGGAGGTACGCCACTACGGCCTGCGGATATAGAGTGCGGCCGCAGGCTTCGCATGCGGTTCCCACTTGTGGTCGGCGCTATGCGCCTAAGAATGCCATTGACACGGTCTAAGTGTATAGGCTATTCAGACCGCGGCCAATGGAGGGTTGGCAAGTCGTCACCATGCTCGTATATAGCAGTTTAGCGAAAGCCTTTTATAAAATAATAGTACAAATTCAATTCGTTAAATAAATAATTAGTATCTTTGCAAAACTTATGGCAATCTTAGTCTCTTTGAATATTTTATTTAAAAAACATATAACTATGAAGAAATTAATTTTTCTTTCATTGTTGTTGCTACAGCGATTCTTGTGTCATGCAACAATGATGACATCCCAACTGTCCAAAATGAAGGCGATAAGACAAGAGCAATTGAAACCGTCGATTATCTAAACATCACCTACAAAGGCATAACGTATAAAAACGTTCCAACCACATACGATGAAAATGGTGATTTTATTTTCCTTGACAATGAGTTTTCAATTGTCTATCAAAACGAATTGGCTAATGACTATGATTGGTCAATCTCAGCGAAAGACTCTTACAACATTACATTCTACCCAAGTCTGGAGTCAAATCTGAAATCAAATGGGTTGACGGTTATTGAGGATGCCAACTCTTCGACAAAATCAATCCTAAAACAATTAACGCGTTCAGCATCTGATTCATTAGCTGTATTGACCTTATATGATGATAAATACTATAAAGACAGAAGCCTTACTTTCGGTCTTTTCGAAAATAAACATAGTCATACCGTTGCCAATCTAAAAGATAAATCTTGGAAATTTAACGACAAATGCTCATCACTCATTATTAAAAATAATTTCCCTGATGACCCAGATCACTATTTTCCATTAAATGTTGGTAACTGCCCATACTCTAAAGTAGAAGCCGTGTTTGTTGGTTATGATGATCGCAACTTCAGCGACAGAACAATTACAGGTATAGCTGTAGCAAATTCTATCAAGAAATACGCAACTCTCCCGGGTTTCAATGACAAGCTATCTTCTTTCAAGTTCTTATTGGCTCGCAAAGGTCAATATCACGATGACATCAACAGTTAATCTATATCCCGTTTATGAAGTTGACTTATAAGCTATTACTCATTTTTTCACTTTTTGCGGTCTTTGTGTCATGCAATGAAGAATTTGAAGAATTAACCTCTGGCTACACCCCAAATGATCGCGATGGTATATACTCAGGCGACAATCTGACATTTTACAGTAGATGGAGAACCCCGCACGGTAAATTCTGTTACGATTAGCTCTCGCCAAGTTGGCAATGACACCCTTTACTCGGAAACTCTAAAGAAACACTACTTAAATCCGATTTATGTCACCAACGTTATAATCAAAGGTTTTCCAGGTAAGAAAGACCGCATCACCATACCCGCAATTTCCAGTTTAGCTGAATTGAGAGGATGTATTGATATATATCCCGAGTATTATGATTGCTTTGGAAAGTTTACTGGCAGTCCTCTTGACCGTCACGAATTTCAAGGGTTAGAACTCCAACTGATTTCTCGATGAATTTAAAGACATTACTAATAATGGCTGGGGTAACATTTTCTCCCGCCATTTTGCTTGGACAGAATGCCTCTGCGCAAAGCGACACTCTCAAGACGGTAAACCGGCTGAAGGAGGTCGTGGTGAGAGGCTATGGCGCCGAGCGAAATCTTAAAGCCCCGGAAATGGGCAGAGTGAGCCTAAGCAGCAATATGATCGCCAACCTGCCCGTGATGTTTGGCGAGCCTGACATCGTTAAGGCTTTACAGACTCTTCCTGGCGTATCGCAAGGAATGGAGGGCTTCACTGGGCTATATGTCAGAGGTGGCGACAACGACCAGAATCTCTTTCTGTATCAAGGGCTACCGCTCTACCACGTAAGCCACCTCGGAGGCATCTTCTCTTCTTTCAACGTTGAGACGGTAGACCGCGTTGACTTCTACAAAGCATCGTTTCCAGCAAGATATGGCGGCAGGATATCGTCAATCACCGACATTGCAATGCGCGAGCCTGACTTCAACAAGTTTGGCGGAAAAGTGTCGGTCGGGCTTCTCAACGCCAACGTCTACGTGACAGGGCCTATCATCAAAGGCCGCACGGCATTTTCAGCCGGCCTGCGCCGCTCGTGGATCGACTTACTGTCGCTCCTACGCTTGCCATCGTAAACGCCATCACCAAAAAGAATGGCAAAAAGCATATACTTGGATACAGTTTCACTGACATGAACTTGAGGCTCGACCATAAAATCAATCGTGACATGTCGCTCCAGATTGTGGGATATTATGGCTACGACCGCCTTAAATTAGGACTTCGCGAATTTGATGCCAAAAGCTACGGCTCTACGACAGAATCGGATACGCACTTCTTCGACGAGAACTCAAACCGTTTGGCTTGGGGAAATTGGGGCGTGATTGGCAAACTACGACTATAGACTGAATCGCGGTATGCTTCGTGCCGCGGTCTACTATTCAAAATATTCCTCCAATTATCGGCAAGAACGGGAATATCAAACCGACACGAGCGACCCATCAACCTACGAATACAGCAAGAGCCACACGTCAAACTCAATCGCCGACATCGGTGCGAAGGTGGGCTATATGGCCGACTTCAGCAAGGTCTACACGTTGCGTGCCGGAGTCGACTACGCAAACCACAACTACCTGCCGGAGGGGCTTGTAAACAGTTTTCTCACCGACGGCATCGAGACTGTCGAGGACAACAACAGTCCCCACGTCACGTCGAACGAGGTTGCTGCCTACGTCGACAACACTCTTAACTTCAACGACAAAGTTGCCTTCAGCGTAGGCGTCAGAGGCGTGGTCAACAGAGTGCAGGGCTCTACGTTTGCCGACATTGAACCGCGCGCGTCGCTGAAAGTGGCTCTGGGCAGTAACTACAGCATCAAGGCCGGGTATGCGAGAATCCACCAGTACGTCCAACAGGTGTCAACCAACTACATCGACCTGCCAACCGACCTTTGGCAACCTGTTTCAGCCAGATTCAAGCCTCTGCAAAGCGACCTATATTCAATTGGCGTTTATGGCAATCTGCCATGGAATATGTACTTCTCTGTTGAAGGATGGTATAAGGATATGGATAACCTGTTGGAGTACCGCGAGGGCGTCTCAGTGCTCAATCCCGACCTCGCATGGGAGGACAAACTCACATCGGGCAAAGGATGGTCCTACGGTGTGGACCTGAGCGTCACTCGCGAAGTAGGCAAAATCACGGGAACGGTCGGCTACGGCTTGCTGTGGAACTGGCGCAAATTTGACGACCTCAACCAGGGAGTGAAATTCCCGCTAAATTCGACAACCGCCATAAAATCAACATCAACGCATCCTACAAGCTCAACGAAAAGATAGAGTTCAACGCCGGATGGACATTCACCACCGGCAACCGCATGACCCTCTCGACCTACAACTACGACGTGCCGGGCACAATGTTTCCCGACGCACCGTCGCCTGGACCTCCAGGGTGGGGAGACGACGACGAAGTGGAAGGCGTGGATTTATACTCGTCACGCAACAACGTACGCCTACCCGCAAACCATAGACTCGATCTCGGAATGACGATACACGTCCGCCACAAGAACGGGCATGCCGGGATGTGGAACATCAGCATTTACAATGCTTACTGCCATATGAACGCCATCACGATAAAGAAGGACAACATCAACGATGTGTTCTTCAATCCTGATAAAGAGAATTGGCACCGGGCATTCAAAACGCTGAGTTTCATCCCTATTATTCCTTCTTTTTCTTACACTTATTATTTCTAAGCTTATGCATCTCCGAAAATACATTCTGGCAACGCTCCTAATCTTTGTCCTCGCCTCATGCTATCGGGAGCAGGACCTCGACCAATACAGAAACGACGAGCTGTCGAACATGCTCACGCTCAACTCGTTGGTCAGTGCGGATTCGACAGTGCAGGTGGCAGCCACAAAGCCCTACTTCTTCTCCGACGTGCATAAAGGCCGCACGTTCGTGACCGACCTCGACATTGCCGTAAGCATAAACGGCGAGGAAAAAGAGCATATGACGTATGACGCCGACCGACACCTCTACGTCTCCAACACGAAAGTGATTCCCGGCGAGAGCGTCACCGTCAGCACCCGCTACCGCGACAAGACAGTCAAGGCAACCGACGTGATGCCGGAGCCTGTCGTCATCGAAGGAATCACCGTAAGCCGACAAGGTCCGATGCAAATCTACACCGACGCCGACTGCGTGGTCTACTACAATCTGACGTTCACCGACAAGCCCGGCGACAGCTACTACTTCCTGCAATGGGACAACGCCGATGGCCTCCGAGGTTCTCGATGGGCGAACGCAACTTCACGCACGAATACGTATTCCAACAGCTTGCCAACCAGATTCATTCTACGTTGCCTGGTTGGAAGCCATATTCGCCATACGGCCTGCCTTTCTCCGACAAGGGTTTCGACGGGCAAAAGCGCACCATCGAAGTGAGAGAGATTATACAACTGTCGTCAGGCACTTGGCGGCAAAAACGGATGGCGCGCAAGTTCTGGCTGTATGCAATCTCGAAGCCATACTACGACTATCTTGTCAGCTCTATAATAAACCGCACCGACAACAAAGGCATACAAGGCGGACTCATTGACCTCGGATTGGCAGACCCTGTCAAAATATTCAGCAACGTCGACGGCGGAGTTGGCATCGTCGGATGCTACACTTCCGACAGCCAAACCATCGACGTGATTAAAGAGATTGGCCCGTTTCCGAAGTATTGAGTTTGCCGGATTTTGACTCCGCTACGAAGAAACCCAACAATTTGAATGTTATATTCAAATTGTTAGTATTTTTTTGATTGGCAGAGGCGTTAAGTTTGGAAAAAACACTACATTTGTGACGTGAAAACAACATAATTTGCTGTTAGCAAAACAAACCTAAATAAAAATGTTAGAAAAGACAAACGTTAAGACCTTGGAGAATGTAGTGGTCCGCTTTTCGGGCGACTCTGGCGACGGTATGCAGCTCGCCGGCAACATTTTCACTAACGTGTCGGCGGGCGTGGGCGACCAAATCTCCACTTTCCCCGACTATCCTGCTGAAATCCGCGCTCCGCAAGGCACTCTGAGCGGTGTCTCTGGATTTCAAGTGCACATTGGCAAGGGCGTGCATACGCCGGGCGACCTCGCCGACGTCCTGGTGGCTATGAACCCTGCGGCGCTGAAACGCCATGCCTGCTTCCTGAAAAAGGAGGTGTCGCAATCGTCGACATCGACTCATTCAAGGAGTCTGACCTCAAAAAAGCGCTCTACGAAACCAACGAGCCTTTCCACGAAATCGGAATCGACAACACTGCACAAATCGTTGAAGTGCCGGTGACTTCGATGGTGAAAAACGCTCTCGCCGAATCTGGTCTCGACCTGAAGTCAATGCTGCGATGCCGCAACATCTTCGCGCTCGGATTGGTTTGCTGGCTGTTCGACCGCCCGCTTGAATCCGCTTTGCACCTCCTGAAAAACAAATTCGCAAAAAAGCCTGCTGTTTACGAGGCTAACGCTAAAGTGCTCAACGCTGGATACGACTATGGACACAATATCCATGCTTCTGTTTCAACATACCGTATCGAAACCGGCGACACTCGTCCTGGGACATACACCGATGTAAACGGAAACACGGCCACTGCTTGGGGACTTATATACGCTTCTGAAAAGTCGGGACGACCATTGTATCTCGGAAGCTACCCTATCACTCCTGCTACCGATATCCTTCACGAACTTGCAAAACGCAAGGACCTCGGGGTGAAGGCTTGCCAGATGGAGGACGAGATTGCAGGCGTCTGCTCTGCTATCGGCGCGGCTTTTGCCGGCGATTTGGCGGTGACGACAACATCAGGACCTGGTTTGGCGCTGAAGAGCGAGGGTATAGGTCTGGCTGTGATGGCTGAACTTCCGCTTGTAATCGTCGACGTGCAGCGTGGTGGCCCGTCTACGGGTCTGCCTACAAAAACCGAACAAACCGACCTTCGTCAGGCTATCTACGGCCGCAACGGTGAATGCCCTATCGTGGTTTTGGCTGCCGCTTCTCCTGTCGACTGCTTCCACATGGCTTTCGAAGCTGCAAGAATTGCAATCGAGCACATGACGCCGGTTGTGCTTCTATCCGACGCTTTCATCGGAAACGGTTCGTCGGCGTTCAGACTGCCGGAAGAGGGAGAATATCCTGAAATCAAACCGCGTTTCGTGCCGGAAGGCAAATCCGACTGGCATCCTTACGACCGCGACGAGAATACCAAAGCGCGCTACTGGGCTATTCCGGGAACTCCTGGTCTGACTCACCGCCTCGGCGGCTTGGAGAAGGATTCCAAAACTGGTGCCATCTCGACCGACCCGGAAAACCACGAGAAAATGGTGCTCCTGCGACAGGAGAAAGTAGACCGCGTGGCTTTCGACATCCCCGACGTAGAGCCTTACGGCGATGCTGACGCTGATACGCTTGTCATCGGATGGGGCGGCACGTTCGGTCATATCCATGAGGCTGTCGACGATCTGAGGGCTGCCGGCAAAAAAGTGGCTATGGCTCATTTCCGCTACATCAACCCGCTGCCTAAAAACACCGGGGAGGTGCTCGCCAGATACAAACACGTTGTCGTTGCCGAACTCAACCTCGGACAGTTTGCCGACTTCCTGCAGGCAAAATTCCCGAACGTTCTGATCAGACGCATCAACAAGGTGCAGGGACAACCGTTCCTTGTGCAGGAGCTTGTCGATGGTGTAACTAAAATTATGGAGGAATAAGAATCATGGAAGAAAAGAAATATCAAGCCTCTGATTTCAAGAGCGACCAATACGTGCGCTGGTGTCCCGGTTGCGGCGACCACGCCATCCTGAACGTGCTGCACAAAGCAATGGCGGAACTCGGCGTTGCTCCTGAAAAAACTGCCGTGATTTCTGGTATCGGCTGCAGCTCGCGTCTGCCTTACTATATGAACACTTACGGTTTCCACACCATCCACGGACGTGCGGCGGCTATCGCCACTGGTTTCAAAGTGGCACGCCCCGACATGACCGTTTGGCAAATCTCCGGCGACGGCGACGGTCTGGCAATCGGCGGAAACCACTTCATCCACGCTGTCAGACGAAACGTAAACATGAATATGATTCTGCTCAACAACCGTATCTACGGTTTGACAAAGGGTCAGTATTCGCCTACGTCTGAACGAGGATTCGTATCTAAGTCTTCGCCTTACGGCACTACGGAGGATCCGTTCATCCCGGCTGAACTCGTGTTTGGAGCGAGAGGCACTTTCTTCGGCAGAAGCCTCGACGTTGAACTGAAAACGTCGCAAGAGGTCTTGGTTGCAGCCGCACGCCATCGCGGCGCGTCGGTTGTTGAAATGCTCCAAAACTGCGTAATCTTCAATCAAGGCATCTACAGCTTCGTCAGCGACCGCGAATTGCGCCCTGACCACACCATCCACTTGCGCCACGGCGAGAAAATGCTCTTCGGCAAGGAGATGAACAAGGGGTTGGTTCAAGACGGATTCCTTTTGAAGGCGGTGACAATCGGTGAGGACGGATACACTATCGACGACGTGCTTACTCACGATGCTCACTGCCAGTCCAACTTCCTCCATCAGCAGCTTGCTATGATGGACGGAAAGTCGTTGCCTTTGGCAATCGGCGTTATACGCGACGTCGAAGCACCGGTCTATGAGGAAGAGGTCGACAAACAGACTCACAATGTCGAGGAGCGCAAACATTTTCGGTTCGCTGCGCGACATGATTATGGCTGGTGAAACTTGGGAAGTGAAATAAAACAGACCTCATATCAATAAGAACAGGCGTGCTTCTAAACCACGCCTGTTTTTTTTTATCCCCTCGTCGCGGAGCGACGACACTCTGCAGTAACCCGGACGCGGAGCGTAGCGCAGCGTGCCGGAGGTACGCCACTCCCCGAAACTACGCTTTATTCCAGCT